>N._stephensi_711_cecum__coassemble_18_pt1 | contig 64348 bp, 49 predicted proteins | sample N__stephensi_711_cecum__metabat2_high_PE_008 | metagenome-assembled genome bin N | reverse complement strand
CCCAAAGATTTTTATCAGGAACTCAAAAGGTTGCTGGCAATGTCCCAAGAGGAAGCGGCAAAGGAATCGGCCAGTACCTACCGGCTTTGGAAGTGGGTGCAGAACTTTTTCGCTGAGAATGGAATTACACCCGACAATCTGGAACCGGCAGTGTTGGATTACTCTGCGGCTCAAAAAGGAAAAATCAATGAGACAGTTAAAAACGAGGAACAAAACATCCGCAAGGAGGATCAGCGCCGCCGGGACACCGCATATAAAGCCAGCAAACCTACGCTGAAACAGGGGGCGCAGGCGGCAGCGGTCGGTGCGGCGGCGGAGGGCGGTATGGCTTTCTGTCTGGGCATCTTCAAAAAGCGGAAACAGGGAAAGCATCTGGCGGACTTTACAGCAGAGGATTGGCAGGAAGTTGGCCTTGATACCGCCAAAGGAACAGCTCAAGGCGGTATCCGGGGCGGGGCTATTTACGCCATGACAAATTTCACCGCAACACCTGCCGCAGTTGCAAACGCTTTAGTAACCGCTTCCTTTGGCGTTGCTGCGCAGGCATATCAACTCCAGCAAGGAAACATTTCACAGGAGGATTTCATTGTCAATTCGGAGGTTCTTTGCCTTGATGTATCCGTGAGCGCGATTGCCTCTCTGCTGGGTCAGACATTAATCCCGGTTCCTGTCCTTGGTGCAATAATTGGCAATGTGGCGGGAATGTTCATGTATCAGATTACCAAAGACCATCTCTCAAAGAAGGAGGAGGTCTTGATTCAGAATTACCAGGAGAGCTTCGCAGACCTAAACAGGATGTTGGAGGGACACTACCAACAGCTGATAGCTAAACTTAAAAAAGAGCTTGCAAAATATACATCCATGCTGGAACTGGCCTTTGACCGTGATGTAAATATTGCTTTTGACGGTTCTGTTGCACTGGCTGACTATGTTGGTGCTGCACAGGACAAGGTATTACGAAGCAAAGAGGATATTGATGAGTATTTTTTGAAGTAGGAGGAGAAAAATGGCAGTCACAGATAAGCCGGACTATGAAGATGATTTCTTAGAGGACATCCAGGAATACGAATATCAGGAAATGTTTGAAAAGGCCAATAACATCGTGTTGGGCTTTGTAGCCAGTACCACGGCAACCGGAGCAATTCCTCTTCCCTTTGCTGATGCTCCATTGCTTATTGGGCAGCAAGTGACTATGATGGTCGCAATCAACAGTGTTTTTGAATTTGATATCGACCGTGATGCGCTTACTTCTCTTGCCACAGCAGTAATCGGCGTTGGTGGTGCAACTGTGATCGGAAAGACCGTGGCGTCTAACCTTTTGAAACTGATTCCGGGCGTGGGTACAGTAGCTGGTGGTGCTATTTCTGCCGGTACAGCAGGAGTCATTACCTTTGCGCTTGGAAAAGCCTACATAGAGGTCTGCAAAGCAATCCGAATGGGCAAACTGGAACAGAGTGATTTAACAAAAAAGGCTGGACTGGATATGCTCAAAAAATCCTTCAAAGAGCAGATGAAGAAAAATAAAAAATAAGAGGCAAACGCATCACGGGGCATACCGGAAATGCTGGAGATTGCAACGGGAAAACAATTGTATCTTTATGATATCATGGACATAAAAAAAGAAACGAGCAACCCCTTCAAACCATAAGATTCTACTTGGCAAAAGCCCATTTCTTTTTCTACACTATACTGTCTATGCGTCCTTTTGTGTCGAGAAAATCCCTATGATTGCACCAATAAATATAATCGGTGCTACTCTGACAAACAACCATTCAAACGAGTGAAATGCTACCCCGAGAACAGCGATCTCAGGATCACGATAATCCCAGCCCAAATAAGGACTTTCTAAAGCAAATAAAACTGCAAAAATTGCTGCTATTGCTGCGCATAAAGAGATAAGACATCCATATAGGATTCTTTTTCTACTGATTTTTCTTTGTGCAAGCTGCAAATTTATCACCTCCAGCTTTGCTGATATCGCCTTTAAGTCGTCAGCCTTCGACTCAATGACATTTTCTCCAAGTAACGTAGTCACAGGTGTTTCAAGAACCTCCGATATAGAAATTAACATATCGGCATCCGGAACCGACAAACCCTGCTCCCATTTTGAAATTGTTTGTCTCACCACATTTAGCTTAATAGCAAGCTCCTCTTGAGAAAGACCTTTGGATTTTCTGATTGCTTTAATGTTTTCCTGTAGCATTAGGGATAGCCTCCTTTTTTCAATTACTGGTTTTGAGTTGCTGGCACTATTGTATGAAATATTGCCCGTTGCTACAAGCAACGTATATTAACATTCAGGTTTTAGAAAGAAAATGTATTATGTTTCTATATATTGACTGCTTTTCAAAATTCCTATTGCGTCATTGTTAAAACTTGAATCACAGTCTGTTTTATGATATTGTGTAGGTAACAGAAGTAAAAATAAAGGTTTGATAGTCAAATGAGTAAAGATAAAGATGCACAGACAAATTTTGATGCCAGCGAGCGGGACTTGGAATATATTAAAAACTTCCGTTTGATGGATGACGACTTTATGGTGAAGTTTTTTGAAGAAAATCTTGAATGTACGGAATTTGTCCTGCGCATCATAATGAATAACCCGGATCTGAAAGTACAGAGCGTACATACCCAGCATGAGATCCGGAATCTCTTGGGACATTCCGTAAGGCTGGATGCTTATGCAACTGATAAGAATGCAAAAAAGTACAATATCGAGATTCAGCGTTCGGACAAAGGAGCAAGCCCCAAGAGGGCAAGGTATCATTCCAGCATAATAGATGCAAACATTCTGCCAAAGGGAAAAGATTACGATTTCCTGACGGAAACCTATGTGATTTTCATTACCGAGCATGATGAAATGGGAGCAGGACTTCCGATTTATCATATAGACAGAACGGTTAAGGAAACGGGAGATTTGTTTCAGGATGAAGCACATATTATATATGTGAACGGAGAGTATAATGACAATGATTCTCCCATAGGAATCCTGATGCATGACTTTGCCTGCACGAATCCGGCGGATATGCAGTATAAGATTTTGGCGGAGCGGGCACGATATTTGAAAGAGAGTAAGGAGGGACAGCAGGTTATGTGTAGAGCAATGGAAGAAATGAGGAAGGAATCCGTATTGGCGGATCGGAAACAATCAGCAATTCGACTAATTAGAGCAGGGAAACTTTCTAATGAAGAAATTGCAGTTGGTGTAAATCTTACTTTAGAAGAAGTTGAAGAGCTTGCAGACGAAATATCAGAGTTAGCGACAGTCTAGCAGGGTAACATAGCAAAAGCACGGAGCCACTGGCATATAACAGTGACTCCGTTTTTTACTGAAAATTACTTACAGATTCTGTCGGATAATCCGCGTAATAATCCCCACAGCCACGCCCCGTTCCTCGTCAATGCGGGTGACGGCAAAGCTCACATCATCCTTTTTATCGGGTGTGCGGTGGTCGTAGCAGGAGTGGGCAACAGCATTGACCCCGTTGCTGAGGCGGATATAGACCACGCCTTTATGCACATCTGTTACCTTGCCCGCATACTTACTCTGGATGCGGATGTCCTCCACGGTATCTTCCCTGCGGACATTCAGGACACGCACAAGGGGCTGCGCCCTACATTGATCATCATTTCCTTTAGGGAAATGACAATGCGGAATCCCTTGTCATCCACAGTGGCGATCGTTTTTCCGTTGTCGGTCTGCTCAATCCCGCCCAGGAGCCTGCGGGTTCTGTAGGCGTTAAGGATCTCATGCCAGATGGCATCCTCGCGCACCTCATCCGTTTCAATCTCGCTGTGGCTTTCCAGTGTCAGTATGAGCGTCGCCGTGGCACTTCAGGGGACGTTTCCGGTGTTTCCCCTGTTTCCATGGGCTGATCCATGCTACTGAGAAGTTAAGAGAGGTTTTTCCTGATCAATATCATACCCCAGATAAAACTGTTTGGCGAGAGTGCATTTGAAGAACTCGGGGATTTGGAGCGGCTGCAAAAAGCGCCTGGCACACTGAATGATGCCAGACTGGTTCGGAAACTATACAGGATAAGGGGCAAAGGCGTACAGCGAAATTAATTCATAACAAGTATCTGTTCCCGTCTCCGCCAAAAAGTGTTATAATACAGACGAATTAATTTCCAGTTTCCACACATACAAGGAGGCGTCTGTATGAATAGCACAAAAAGTATGAAAAAACAATCTGTCAAAATGATCAAAATGGTCAAAATAAAGTCGGCAATATCCGTCCTGCTGGCAATCATGATAGGCATTACTTCTCTGCCGCAGATCGGCACATATGCCCATGCTGCCCCTCTGCCCGATATAGAAAATATTGAGGACATTTCCTCTGGAAATATAGTTTCCTGGGACGGCTCGGACTCCGGGGAGACGCTCCCTGCCTATACCGCTGAAGCAGACAATTCCGCCGACTATCCCATCGACGATACTCAGGGCTTCACTTTAACAGAGGCTTCCATGTCCCCGGGAAGTTACTCTGCGCAATTTTCGGCCACTCTCGCCATCGCATCGATGGCCTCGATATCGGCGTCCTATTTTACCGTACTGTATACCACGGACGAAACTCTCGCTGACAGCTTCTTCCCGCAGGTCTCCCACACGACCAGGTCGGGAGTTACCAATGCGGGATTTTCTGCCGTAGCTCTCACGAATGCCAGTCTGCATCTCAAAGCCTACGAAAATTCCCAGTTCTTTTATTCGCTGGAGGGTGATTTTCTTGCTGGAAGCAATCAGCCTCTGAAGCCGGCAACTACTTATTATTACCGCATTGCCTATGCGTCCTCCTCCGAATATTATTTCCTCACTGCCCCGAAGCAGTTTACCACCGCTGCGCCCATTGAGACCTCCGCTGTAAAAATCACGGATCTACAGGCGGAATATATCGGTTATAACTCGGCAAAGATTGTATGGACGGTAGAAAATCCCAATAACGAATCTCTCCACAACCATATTTTGCGCTTCACGGATTCCTCCTACCGCTACACTGCATCGCCCTATTTAGACGAGGACGGCAATCTTGTACCGGGAAAATATTATGCGATAGTAAGGCTTCTTGGCCGGACAGTCCAGCCCAGTCTGGAGGTGTATACCGGCGAAGCTACCGCTACTGTCATCACTTCCGCCGAACCACTGACCATAGAGCCGGCCGACATCTCTCAGGCATCCGCCACAACATCGGTGCAGCCCGGCGTATACACTGCCTCCCTGCGGCTTCAGGTAACCCCCTGGTATCCGGGCGACACTCTTTACGCAAAGCTGTTCTACCGCGCCTCAGGCAGTACGGACTGGGAGAACCTTTCCTTCACCCTGTCGGCATACGATACATCCGTCTCTTACACACAGAGCATATCTAATCTGTCCGCTGAGACTACTTATGAATACTATATCGCACTGAACGCGGCTTATAATTCCACGAACTGTCTCACCAGCATAGGCAGCGATACGGAGCCTCTTTTCTTTACGACACAAAATCTGCAGACCTATGAGGACAGCCTGTTCCCGGACGAGGTCTTCCGCAATTGGATTAAAAGAGAGATGGGAATCGCATCAGACGCAGCAATCACCAATGATACGATTGCCAATCTGACCTCCCTTTCCTGGTATTGGAATACCGGAGATGACGCCATCCGCTCGCTGGAGGGCGTTCAATATCTCACAAACTTAAGCATCCTCCGCGTCCACTATCACGAGATTACCGAATTTCCGGATTTGTCCGGTCTGTCAAACCTGCAGACCCTTAATTTAAACAATAATAAAATCGCTTCCGGCATCACGGCGGATAAACTGCCCGCCGCCTTTCTGGAGGCAAACCCGTCATGGCTCTCTGAGACCGCCAGACTCCAGAGACTGTCGGCAAAGAGGCCGACTCAGGCGGAGATCAACAGTATGCTCTCCGTGCTCCCTTTTGACCGCAATCTGGCAAATACCTATGCGGTAAGTCCCAGTGTCAAGAGCCCCTATGCGGCCGGGCGCTTATCGGACGAGAGTCTGGAGAATGCGTTGAATCTAATGAACTTTACCCGCTATGTGGCGGGAATTTCCTCGGACGTCACGCTGGATGACTCGTACACCGAGAGGGCACAGGCGGGTGCGCTGGTCAATGCCGTCAACGGCGTCATGACCCACTTTCCCGATCAGCCCAAGGGATTTCCCGACGACTTATACTTACTGGGAGCCGGCGGCTGCTCCCACAGTAACCTTGCCATGGGCTATCCAACCCTCGGCTCCAGCCTGCTTGCAGGATGGCTCTATGACGGCGATACCTCCAACATCGACCGTCTCGGGCACCGCCGCTGGGTGTTGAATCCCAGCATGTCCGCCACCGGCTTCGGCGCTGTTAATTCTTACTCCGCCATGTATGCGCTTGACAGCAGAAATTCTGTGAACATCTCCGACTTCGTGGCATGGCCGGCCCGCAATATGCCTGTTGAACTGGTCACGGGCTCCAGTTATCCGTGGTCTGTCAGCCTGGGAACGGATTATAAGATTGCGGACGCCTCCGCAGTCAGTGTGACCTTAAAGGACTCTGCATCGGGTCAAACATGGACGTTTAACGAGAAAAAATCAAGCTTCAGCGGCAACTATTTCGCCATCGACAATGGCGGCTACGGTTCCGGAACCTGTATCATTTTCCGCCCCAAAACCAGCGAAGTCAGCTATACAAGCGACTCTCAGTTCGAGGTGACCATCTCCGGACTGCAGGATCGCTTTGGGAACTCCACGACCATAAATTATACGGTAAAATTCTTCTCGCTGAATCAAATCAACATCAGCGTCCGCCTGAGCCAGACGTCGCTGAAGCTGTCCCCCGGGGAGTCCAAGACCCTGACTGCCACAGTAACTCCCACGGATACGGACACGCCCATTGTCTGGAGCAGCAGCAAGCCGGAGGTTGCGACGGTAGACGAGAACGGCAAGGTAAGCGCCATCGCTGTGGGAGATGCAGTGATTACGGCATCCTATAAAGGAAAACGCGCCACCTGTAAGGTCTCCGTGCGGGATTATTCCATCGACCGGACAGAACTGCTTTTTGACCTGGCCAAAGGCACCAAGACCGAGACTCTGACGGTAAGCGACGGTGTAAATACAGTCACCGATGTGACATGGAGCAGCACGGACGAAAGCGTAGCCAAAGTATCAAAGAAGGATGGGAAAGGCGTTGTAACTCCCACCGGCTCGGGCACCGCACAGATACAGGCTCAGATTAAAAACGGCCCTCTTTTCACCTGCACAGTGACCGTCCAAAAGAATATTTTGACGGCCATCAGCCTGAACCTGAAGGACTGCTCTCTGCAAAAGGGCGCATCCAGACAGCTGAGAGTATATTTTGTGCCCCACGATACCACTCTATCCCGAGAGCTCGTCTGGACGTCTGACCATCCGGATGTGGCGTCCGTGGACACATCCGGCATGATTACCGCGCTCTCCAAAGGCACGGCAGTCATTACTGCGGCAGCCGGTTCCCTCACCGCCCAGTGTACTGTCACGGTGACAGAACCGGCCGAGCCGGCACCGGATAATATTCCCTCCGGGCTGCAGGCGCTGACCAATGTTCAGACCAAACTTTCCGATGTCAGCCTGAAAGACTATGCCGGCTGGGAATGGGAAGACGGCAGTATCCTGCTGACACAGTTTGCCGGTATGCAGGAAAAAAGCTTTGCCGCCATATATCATCAGGAAGGTTATACCGACTACCGGACTACGGTCAATGTGTCCCTGACTACCCTGACAGGCATTTCCATCAAAGCCGCCGACACTACATTAAAGCCGACGGAGACCACCGCGGCTGACATCCAATGGAAGCTCTCCGGCTCGGACGCCGTCCTGTCCCAATATGCGGCAGCCCTGCAATGGAGCAGCAGCAACTCCGCCGTACTGGAGGTGGTATCCGCAGGCACCGACACGAGCGCGCCCTCTGCAATTACCTTAAAGGCCGGAAGCACTCCGGGCAAAGCCACCCTTACCGCACAGATTGCGCTGGGCAGCAAAACCTACACGGCACGGCAGACCTTTACCGTGGCGGCGGGAGATATTGCCATATTTGAAAATATCACCGCCGACGGACTGGAACCGGCGGCATCCTCCGGAAATACCGCCGCCTGCTATCAGGCAAAGCTGGAAAACCAGACCGGCAGCCTTCTGGCTACAGTCTCCAATGCCACAAAACTCACGGTAAAGAGCAGCAACACGAAAGTCGTGTCCGTGGGAAAAATACAGGCCGAAAACGGAAGCTTCCGCATCCCTCTCACCCTGAAGGCCGCCGGTACGGCCAGACTCACCCTGACTGCAAACGACGCCGCCAAGACCAAAACGGAAGTCTTATTGTATGTCAAAGACCCCAGACCCAATCTCGATACAAACACAGTGACGGTCAATAAACTACAGACATCCGGCTCCGCCCTGTTCATCTACCCCAACGACGGTTATACCGTGACGGGATGTGAACTGACAGGCGCGGACGCGGCTCTCTTTGAGCCCCTGACGCCGGGAACGGAAACCGACAGCTATCGCATTAAGGCAAAGAGCACTACAGCGAAGGGCAGCTACAAGCTGACAGTAAAGGTGACTACCACAGAATCCTATGAACTGCCCCTAACGGTCAAGGTGACGGAACAGGCGCCCAAATACAAGCTGAAACAGACTGCCAAAGCGAATTTGTTTTACAGGGATCTGGGCGCTCCCCAGATAACCGTCACCACAGAGGAAACCCTGGTCGGACTAACTTTGGAGGGCTGTGATTTCAGGCTGGCCGAAACCGGCGAGGACACCGCAGACTCCTATACCCTTGTTCCCGCCATCACGGGTACCATAACGTCCTCCTGCAACACTCAGGGAACTATGATGTTGAGTTTCGAGGGCTATGAGACCATTTTGGTTCCCTTTAAGGTGGGCATAGAGAATAAAAAACCCAAGCTGGCTCTGGACAATAAAACCGTGACCCTATATCCTAACGCCGGTGTAACTGCAGCAAGGCTCACAGTAAAATCCGGCAAACAGACTCTGCCTCTGGATGCCGTTTCCGCAGCACTTCAAAATGCTAAAGACTGCACACTGACACAGACCGACAGCGAGCTGACAGTGCATACCCCAGCTCTGCCGGACAGCGAAGCCTTATCAAACGCCGCCACGCTTAAGACTAATATCGTCTTAACCCATTACAACTGGGCGGAGGCCATTACCCTGCCCCTCACCGTGAAACTGAATCCCGGCAAGCCTGCCGTCAAGCTGCAAAAGACTTCCCTGCAGCTCAACGCCAACGCCGATTCCATGTCATACGATGTGGCGGAGACAGAGGTTTTGTGGAAAAACGGAGCCTGGTTCAATCCCGATAATGACATTAGTGTCAGCGCCGTGGACGCCAAGTCTCAGGCCGTTATCAATGAAAGCATCGTATTCGAACAGGCCGGAAACAAAGTGCTTGCCCGATTGAATAACCGCAGCCTTGCAGCCGGTTCCTACAAATTTAAGGTTCACGTTGTAGGCATACCCGGCGCTTCGGCCGCCCTTACCGTAAAGGTAGTGAACACGGATTTGACGAAAGCGGTAAAACTGTCCGCAAAAGGAAGCATCGATGTTTTGAACCGCTCCGGCAGCTTTGTCACGGTCACACCCACGTTGAAAGGCCTGAATGGAAACATCACTGACGTAACTCTCTCCGGCAGCTTTGCACATCTGTTTCAGGCAGAGCTCGACGAGAACAACAAGATTCTCATACATGCCAAAGAGACAGATGCAAACGGAAAAACCATTGCCCTGATCACAAAATACAACTACCCGGTAAGGCTGATACTGACCCTGCAGAATGCCGAGGGCGAGACCATGCGGCTCACCACCTCAGAGCTCAAACTCAAACTAAAGCAGGGAAAGCCCAAGGTAACCGCCAGCCCGAAGAATCCCACATTCTACAGCGGCGCGTATAACAGCGTGAGGCTGAATATCAACGCCACCCTCAAAGGAGCTGACAACCCGGATATCATCCGCGTCGAGCTGATGAACCAGACCGATTTATTTGACTACTCCGACGGCGTCCTCACACTGAAAAATGCCGGTGCCGCCGCAAAGGGCAAGACCTACAGCCTGCAGTTTAAAATAACCTTCAGGGGACAGGCGGATAATGAAAAAGCCATTACGGTAAAAGTAAATGCAAAGGTAAAATAATCTTGTCAATTGCAAATGGAATCCATATATGATATGCTGATTGATAGATGAAACAGAGCAGCGGCTGCCGCCGCGGAAAGAGGTTATTATGGCCAGATACATACAGGATGTTTACCTGAACCAGCCCGATGATTTTGTGCATTTTATTATGAATGATTTTTTGCAGAAAAACGGCTTCACCATGTCCGATTGGAAGGGCGAGCCCGCTTACCGCGCCGGCGACCCCATGTTTGAGGGCTATAAATATTTAAAATATTCCTACAATAATGGCATGTTCCATCTGGAGGCATGGCTGAGGGGTACCTTCGGCGGCGAGTGGGATTTGGAAGGCTTTGTAGCCTGCGCCCAGAAAGGTCCCTACAAGGACAATCTCTCTCAGCTGATTGCCGCTCTGCGGCAGCCGATTCCTCAGACACCAAACCCCGGAGCCGCGCCCGCAGGTGCGCCCAATGCCAATATTCCCGTGAATCCCACTGTCACGAGAGTCCCCGTGCAGACGGTAGACAATCATCAGGCAGCCACTCTGGGTCTGGTGTTCGGTATTCTCGCCATTGTCTTCTGTTGGAACCTTCTCTTCTGTGTTCTCTTCTCTGTACTGGGCTTTTCCCAGTGCAGAATGGGAAATGGCTCCAGCAAGGCCAACCTGGCAAAGGCAGGCAAAATCTGCTGTATCATCGGTCTCTGCCTGGCGGTTATTTTATTCGTCCTGAATTTTGGCCTGAATCTGTTGCTCTTAGTCTTCTCTGATGCGTTTATAATGCTTTTCTGACATAATTTATTGACCTGACATGGCTTTGACACAGCCATTTTCATCAAACTGCAGACCAATGCTCATGCCCTGACTGTACAATCCCTGACTGTACTCGTTCACACGGTCGATGATGCGCAAAGCCTCATCTCCCTCGGCTGGCGTTGGTCTGTAGTCATTTCTGGAAGAATCCGAGGTAATGGAGCACGGTATGATGCGAAATTCGGTTTCCTCCTGTTTCTCTCCGTCGATAAAAGTGAAGGTCTGCTGCGCAATCATAGTGTCCTTGTCCGCGGGATTTCTGTTGGCGCCAAAGCAGAAATTCGCCAAGCTGTAAATGATGTATTTCCCCTGATACACCTCCACGCCCTGCAGCACATGAGGATGATGCCCGATGACCAAATCCGCCCCCCAGTCGATACACTCCCGCCCGAAGTCCTGCTGAAATTGCGTGGGATAAAACTCCCGCTCAATACCCCAATGGCAGCATGCCAGAATCAAATCCGCCTCTTCCTCCTGCAGCTTTGCGATGCCGTCCTTCATCAGTTTTTCCACACCCTGACCCCAGCCTATCTCATTTACAGACACAAAACCGATGCGGATACCCTTCGTCTCATAAATTCCGACATGCGTGTCATATGCGTGGACAATTCCCGTCGGCTCCAGCGCAGCCAGCGTGTCCTTCGTCCCATTCTCCCCGAAATCCAGCCTGTGATTGTTTGCCATGCTCACAGCCTCCACACTGCCGCAGGTGAGAATATCCGCATACTCAGGATCGCCCTTGATATTGTAGGTTCTGCCGGGATTGAGCTCCTCGGAAAAGGTCAGCACCCCTTCCAGATTGACGATTGTCATATCATCCTGAGAAAAAATGTCATACACATTTTCAAAAAAATAGCCTGGATCCTCCACAGTCTCATACATCTGGCGAAACGACCACGCATAGTCCTGTCCCACATAATTTCCCATGGTCACATCTCCGGCAGCGGAGATAGTGATCGTGATGATTTCAGGATCTTCCCCGACACTCATGTCAGTTCTTGTGTCAATTCCCGTGTCAGTTTCCGCCTCCAGCTCCTGCTCCGCCCGGCGCACGGAGGACGGTTCCTCCGGCTGTATCGGCTGTATGGTCTGAATGGAAGGCTGGCTATCCAAACCGTTTCCGCCACAGCCGGAATACACCGCCAGCACGCAGACTGCCGCTGCCCAAACCAGGCTTTTCGCCAAAACTTTACCCCGGCTATGATTCCGACTATTACTCCAATTACTCCAACTTTTACACCAAGCATTCCGTCGCTCTCTACACCCGCTCATCCGTACCCCCTCTAATCCTCCTGCGCTCCAAACAACAGCTCATGCAGATACTTTTTATTCGCGTCAAAATCCACCTCCAGCACAGCCATCTTTCGTATGGTGGCGTTCCGATAGGTGTCCTGCAGAGGAATACTTCCCTGTTCAATATCATAAGTCAGCATTGCCGGCGCCGACAGGCTCAGCTGATAGCATTCCCACTGTGTGAGATTGGTGGTGAGATTCGGCATCAGCCCGTCAATCAAAAGCCCCGGATTCTTCACCAGCCCTCCGGGCAGCTTGTGGATGACTTCCTTCAGCACCTTCCTCTGACGCTCCGTCCTGCCAAAATCCGTCCCAATATAGCGGTTACGCGTGTAGGCCAAAGCCTGCGGCCCATTCAAGTGTACCATACCCTCCGCAGAAGTGTCCATATAATCCGTGCCAAACTCCTTCTCCGTGAGCAGATTGTACTCGTTCAAATAGGCGTTCACCCACTCGATTTCCGCGGAGGAAAGCTCCAAATCCACACCGCCCACCGCATCCACCAGATTGGCAAAGGCCTCAAAATTTACCAGCATATATCGGTTCACCGTGATGCCCAGATTTTGTTCCACCGTCTCCATCAAGAGCTCTGCCCCGCCAAAGGAATAGGCGGCATTCAGCCGATTGTTGTCATGCCCCGGAATTTCCACATACATATCCCGCAGCAGAGAAGTCATATAAATCTTTTTGGTTTTGGCGCTCACCGATAACAGAATCATGGCGTCGGAGCGGCCGTCCTCGCCGTTCTTCCGGGAATCGTTCCCAATCAACAGGATGTTGATGACTCCGTCCTCCTTCATGGGTGCGGATGTCAGGTTCTCTATCTCATGATAATTGAGCTTGCTGTAGACCCTTCCCACCACATAATAAAGTCCGCCCGCCAAAAGTGCGAGGAGCAGCACCGCAGTCAAAAGAAACCGTTTGATACTGAACCTCTTCTTTTTTCGGCTCTGCTGTTTTCGGGATTGCTTCCGGGACTGTTCCTGGGACTCCCTTCGGGATCCTCTGCCGCCGATACTCCGCTTCCGGGAAACCGTTCCCCTTCCGGCGGAGCTCCCGACAGATTTCCCTGCAGATTTCCCTGCAGATTTCCCTGCAGATTTCCCTGCGGATTTCCCCGTAGATTTCCCTGCGGATTTCCCTGTGGATCTCCTCGCGGGTCTTCTGACATCCCAGTCTTCCCTATATTCCTGTTCCTCCGCCTGCTTCTGGAGAAACTCTTCCAAACCGCGCTGAATGCGCTCCATATCATTCATGGGTATCGCCCCCTTTGTCTATTCCCGCAGGACAGCATGCCATAAGCCTCCGTATTCCATTTTGGCTCCGGCCGACACAGCTTGTCCGCGCAGAAAACATACATATAATAATTATACTCCTTGAAGTCAACCTCTATCAAGAAAATGAACCTCTCTTATTGATTCTTTATTTCCGGAATGCTATACTTGATTTTGGTGACAAAGGAGTATTTGACAATGAACGAGAGAAAAAATATCCGTCTGCGCGCGCTAAAAGCGGCATTTCCCCATACGATTCCCATCTTCGCGGGCTTCTGGTTTCTGGGAATGGCCTACGGCATTTACATGAATGTGTCGGGGTTTTCTTTTGTTTATCCGATGATTATGAGTATGCTGATTTTCGGAGGTTCTCTGGAATTCGTGGCGGTGAGTATGCTGACCGCTCCCTTCGCTCCGCTGCAGACCTTGATCATGACCCTGATGATTCAGGCGAGACATTTGTTTTACGGCATCTCCATGCTGGATAAATTTAAGGGTATGGGCTGGAAAAAATATTATCTGATTTTCGGCATGTGCGATGAGAGCTTTTCTATTAATTACACTGCTAAAATTCCCGAGGATGTGGACAAGGGATGGTTTATGTTCTTCGTGACGCTGCTCAATCAGTTTTATTGGGTGTCCGGCTCCACTCTGGGGGGGCTTTTGGGCTCTCTGATCCATTTTGACACGGAAGGTCTGGATTTTGTCATGACCGCCATGTTTGTGGTTATTTTTATGGAACAGCTGATGAAGGAAAAAAAGCACTATACCGCCCTCATCGGGACGGGCGCCGCGCTCATCTGCCGCCTGTGCTTTGGCGCGGATTCCTTTATGGTGCCTACTATGCTCTGCATTCTTGCTCTGCTGGCAATCTTCCAAAAACCGATTGAAAAGGCAGGTGGCTTCGTATGACAAACATGACGCTGACTCAACAAATTATCACTATTGCTATCTGTATTCTGGGCACCATGACCACCAGATTTCTGCCCTTTTTGATTTTTTCCGGCAAACGCCCCACACCCAAATTCATCCAATATCTGGGCAAGGCACTGCCCTCCGCCATCTTTGGCATGTTGGTGATATACTGCCTGAAAAACGTGAGCCTTTTTACCGGAAGCCACGGTCTGCCTGAGCTTATCGCCATCGCCGCCACCGTGGGACTCCATCTGTGGAAAAAGCAGATGCTCTTCTCCATCGCGGGCGGCACCGTCTGCTATATGCTCCTTGTGCAGCTCGTGTTCTGACACATAACGCAAACGCTCCAGCTATTTTATTTTGTTCGATTCTATTGAGTTCAATTCTACAGCGCGCCGGAAGCGTATATCTGTTCCACCAGCTCATCAATCCTGCCCAGACAGGACTGCATTTTTGCCCCCTCATGCCCTTCCTTACAGGCGGCGGCTATCGCCCTGTGACACTCATCCTTCGCGTCAAAAACCGGAATACGGAGTTTGTCCAACACATGAGCGGAAATACTGGTGGGATTCATATAACTTTTCACACAGTCCGCTATGAGGGAAGAACTCAAAATTCCACACAGATAATAAGCTTCTTCCTCATCGTCCGTGGCGATATACATGACCTTCTCATTGGGCAGACAAAGCCTGCGTCCAAGATACCTGTCCTCCGTCTCCCCCACCACTGCGCACACAAATTCTCTGGCAATATACTTCCAGACTACCTTATAGCGGGAAAAGGTATAATCTCCCACCCGCAGAACGGCATGAAATTCCTGTCTCTGAATCTCTTTTTCCCAGCCCGCAAAGCCTTTCCTGCCGTCCAGCTCCTCCCGAAACCGACTCAGATACGCATAGGTAAGCGGACAGGTCTCCCGAAGCTCCTCCCCGCACACAGGGCGTATCCTGGAGGCCTTCGTATGTGGGCACAAAAGATAACTGTCATATGTAACCTGCCATCTCTGAACATTTCTTCCCTTGATCATCGGAAAGACATAATCCGGCTCAAGCTCCGCCTCCACCGGCTCCACCTTTCTCTTCGCCCGCTCCACAATATTGCCGACCCGAATACCTTTTTGACTCCGCTCATATATTTTCAGCCAGTAGACCCCGTTTGCACCACCGGTAAAAACTCCCGTCCGCGCGCGGTAAGGATTGCTCCCCAACACCCTCTGCAGCTTACTCAGACGCGTTTCCTCCGCCGTAATCCACAGCGAGGTTTGGTCCCCCGCCACCACAGGCATGGCGCACTGCTCCCAAATATTGATCTGTCCCAGAACCTCCCGCAGCGGGGCATACGCCCCAAGAGAACAGGTCTTTAAATCCGCCCGCCTTTCCCACACAAAATAGGGCACCGGATAAACCGTCTCCCCGCCCTTTGCGGCAAAAAATAACGCTGTACTGGTCACGGCATTGTCAAAAGCCCGCACCCGCGACAAATCCTCCACCTTCAAAACGCGGATCCCGCACTCCTCCCCAATCCGAAACCGCCGAAAACCCACACCGTTTTGCGCCGACTTAAACACGCCCTGCCGTATGACAAAGCCAATGACGCCCCCTGTCCTTAACAGCTTGTCCATAGCTATATAAGTGATCAGCACGGAGATATCCTCTTTAGAAAAGCTCAAATCCCTGCCCTTTGCGGAAAACAGCCCATAATCCACCCACAGATGCCGGGACTGCTGCCGATACTGCTTTGGCAGATACTCCCAGTTGACCCAGGGCGGATTGCCAATCACTACATCCGCCTGTTCGGATACCGGTAAATCAGCTGCCTGCTCCGCAAACTGTAAAATATCCACCTTGAAGATTGGCAGTCTGATATAAGTCCTTTTCGCCCCCTCCCCATCCTCCAGCAAATCTATCACCGCCAGCAAATAATTCGTCTTGGCCGTCAAAACCGCCAATGCATTGATATCAAATCCATACACGGACGACAAAATATTTTCCAGATCACATCCCGCCTGCCGCTTTACCAGAATACCCTGCATCAAAAAAGTTCCCGACCCGCAGGTGGGGTCTGCCAGCCGGAGCTCCTTTACAGGCTTTTCCGTATAATCCAGCGCATCCTGCAGCGTCCGCTCCGCAAGCCAGTCCGGTGTGTAAAACTCTCCCAGTGCATGCCTCAGCCTTTGCGGTATCATGGCCTCATACATCTGCTTAATATAATCCGTGCGATTTCTCTGCACAAACTCCCTGCGGGACAGCTCTATCCGATATGGCTGCAAAAGTCCCGCCACCTTCTCTATAATAACATCAAATCCCTGCCTCAGCTCATAAAGCGGCCAGCAATACCAATCCTCATCCACATAATTCTCAATACCATACCGTCCGGCAAACTCTCCCCGCAACAATCCGGACGCCTGAGCCAGCCGCTCCTCCTGCGAAGCTCCGGCTGCCTGCACAGACAGTTCCTCCGGTTCACACAAAATTTCCCGGGTCATAGCCTTGATGAGAATGCTAAAACCTGTCTGCATGGCATAAAATAAGAGCTGCGCATCCTGCCCTCCCTCTGCCAGGGCAAGCTGTGCACCTCCATATAAATATGCAAACTCCTCCCGCCAGCCCGCAATGCTCCGCGCAGTCTCCCGGGAAGGATTTTCCAAAAATCCATATATTTCCTGTACGATATCCTCCATCTGCCTGCGAATGTCAGACTCCTCATTTATAATATCTGTATAAAGCAAAAATAAATCCAACATCTACGACGTCTCCCAATGCCTTTATTCCTGCAAAATAATCTGTACTCTGCCCTGTATGATGCGCGCCACCTCCTGCGCGGTCTTGTCGCCGGCAAAGTAGGCCGCGGTTTCCTCCTGCACCACAGACCAGATATCAGGGTCTATGGAAACACGGCTCAGCTCCCGGTTATAGATAATATCATCTATCATCGCAACCTCGTTCTCCGTAATCGGCGAATATTCTTTATGATTAAGCCGTATTGTCTCATTCATTGCTTCCGCTGCCATTTCTTTTAATATAGAACCTCGAATCGGAAATCCGCCATTCGTCATGCCCCGGTATTTCTGGTTTGATTCCCACAGCAAACTCTCTATAAATTCCCATGCCCCTTCCTTCCGGCTGCTTCCGGTATAAATGGCACAGCTGTCAGCGCACGCCCAGATTCCATAAGCCTGCCCTGCAATCACGGGATATCCATAGAGCTGATATTCCCTGCCATAAATATCTACATTGCGCAGATAGCTCATATAATCATAAAACGTATCCGTCGGGCACAGGGTATTCCACGCACGCTCCTCATATGTCCATTCCGACCAGTCCGCCTCCGCATATTCCCCGCACAATGCGAGCAAGTCCATAAATTCATCCGTCTCAAAGGCAGCTGTCCTGTTCTCCCAGTCAATAAACTCATCCTGCCTGCCGCTCAGCATATAATACAGAAAATTCTCCGGATTTCCCACGGAAGTCCCAAAGATATCCTTATCCCATCGGTTTTCCTGAACTAATTCAAGAAAAGTCTCCATGTCCCATTCTTCAATCGATCCCTCATATTCCGGATGTATCAGGAGTCCCTGCAGCTGGAATTGCGGTATCAGCATATAAAGCCCGCCGTTTACCCTGTAAGCGTCCAGAACATTCCAGAGAATGTCATCCCTGTACGAAGACTCCTCCAGATAGGGCGACAAATCCTCCAGATATCCGTTCTTCACATAAGACTCATAATATTCTGAATAGGTCATGTCTATGATATCCGGCGCGTTTCCTGTCGCCATGTCCGCATGTAAACGCTCCAGATTATTTTCATAGTCCCTGAACACCACATAGTAATCCTCATTTTCCTGATTAAATGTGGCAATTGCCGCCCATATACTTGAAGTGGAATCCGCGTTCGACCTTGTCAGCACCCCATATACAAGCTTCGTCCGCTGCTCCGTGAAAGCTCCCCCCTCGCTGAGCAGACTGTAACGCAGCCCTTCCCCGCCATTCCCAATCTCACCATACAGGTGCAGCGTTCCGGCCGAAGCGTCATAATACCCGCCCATACCGAAGGCAGCTCCCAGTCTCACCATATCCGCCCTTGCAGACAGACTGCCGGATTCCCTGTCAAATGACAGAAACTCTTTATCTGTCACCATACATAAAGCTTCTTCCTCACTGCTTCGGATGCCATGAACCTCCCCGGCAGCTGCCTCAAATGTCCATCTCGCCTCCGCCCGGTTTTCCGTTAATTCATACAATGTAATGTTATTTGCAGCTGTCGTCACACATTCCACATGCCCCTCTGCATTTTCCTGAAAAAAGCAGATACTGCCATTTAACTCATAGGTACGCGCCTGTCTCCCTGCTCCCTCAAAGCGCACGACGCTGCTTCCGTTTACGAGATATACCCCATCATTGCCGTCCACAAAGAAACCGCTTCCCATCACGGCATAGTTTTCCGCAGCTTCCGCCCTTATGGACATGACATCGCTCCACACACCGTCCGCATCTCTCCTGCGAATATGGAAAACGGCCTCATCCCTATCCCAGAGCTCCGCGTAAAGCGTCCCGTTCCGCTCTGCAATATTTACAATAAAATACTCCCTGCCTTCCGGCTGCCACTCAATTGTCTCCATCTCGGTTATGCCGTTATCATAGGCAGTTTCATAGATAAAATCGCCCTTCACACGGGTGAGAAACCATATCCGCTCCTGCCCGCACACAACCTGCGCAAGCTCCCGGACTGCTGTCTCCTCCATATCATGCTCAATGTTGAAAAGCTTTTCCTCCGGCTCCGCACTCTCATCCTTTTTGCAGCCGGACAGCGCTGCTGCCAGAATTATGGAAAGCAGAGCCACCCAAACCACCTTTTTGATTATCCCCTTCTGCACTGCGTTCCCCCGTTCCGCATCACCCTGCGGTCATATCAAACACAGCCTATGCATTTAGCTGCTCCGCCAATCCTGTCAGTTCCTTTGCCTTTTCAATAAGCTGCTCGATGGTTTTCTCATTTTCCACGCAGGAAGTATAGGTCACATTGGTATGCGCCGCCACCTCCTCCGAGATTGCGGAAATGGTCTGAATGCTCTCTGAAATCACATCATTGGCTGATTTTAACTCCTCAACCGCATAGGACAGACCCTGCGAATTTTTCTCGATATCCTCTGCGTTGGTCGAAATTCGCTCAAAGCTCCGGGCGGTCTCCCCCACCGCTTCATTCTGTTTCTCTATCTGCAAAATCATGTTTTCGATAATGTCCACAACCTTGCCTATCTCCGTGGACACATTTTGAATCAGACTCTCAATATTCACGGTGGCATCCTGCGTCTGAGCGGCTAAGCGGGATATCTCCGACGCCACGACCGCAAAGCCTTTTCCGGCCTCCCCCGCCCTTGCCGCCTCGATGGAGGCATTGAGCGAGAGAAGACTGGTCTGGGATGTGATTTCGTTAATCATCTCAATAATGGAAAACATCTGCTCCATATAAGTCTTCAGCTGTCCCAGCTCCGAGGCAACCTGAACATTCATCCGCTCGGTCTGCGCCACCTGATTGACCAGATGACCCACATACTCGTTTCCCGTGCTGATAGTCCTTCTGGTCTCTTTCATGTTGCCGGCAATCCGGTCTGAGGTCTCCTTTACCTGATCGACACGCTTCGCGATAACCTCCGTCTGGGTAAGCTGGCTCTGTATCGCCTCCGCCGTGTCATTTGTCCCGCCGGCCAGTTCATTCATGGCATTCTGTGTACTCTGAATGGCATTGCCCAGAACGGCAATATTGTCGGAAACATTCCCGATGACCTGCGTCATCTGCGCGGAGGTCTGCAGCACCTTCCCCAATAGCTCCTCCGAGCGCTTTTTTTCATTTTCCGCCCGTTCAATCTCGATATGATTCATGTTAGAGGACACCTTCGCCGTATAATAGGAAAAAGCAGCAATCACAATCAACGCCATCAGCTGAATTTCCGCAGAGGCAATCTCCGCCTGCTGAAAACCATCCTTGCCATAATATACAATCACCTGTATCAGGTTCACTACCACCACTGCCGCCCCAACTTCCAGACTATAGCGGACATCATTGTAAATCGTAATCGCAATCAGCATCGGCACTACATAGACGAATACCAGCATGTTTTCCGTGGTAAAAAGAATCGTGATATAAAATACCGCAAAACCAAACGCCACCAGATGCTTCACCATAGGATGCGTCGCCCTGATCCTGTAAAAGAAAAATCCCAGCGCAACCGGCCCTGCACCCAACACTGCCAGTATCAGAAAATAGGGCAATGTCTTACTCCCCTTAAATACCTCCAGAAGATAAGCCAGCAGCAAAATCAATACTGTGATCAGATGACAATTCAACGCTGTACGGTTTGCCTTCGCCAATCGCGCCTCGTATACTGTACTCTGTCCCTGCTCCCTTGTTTCCATACCTGTCCCTCCCGTCTGTTTTAGCGGATATTAATTTATTATAATCCATTCTTCATATGTATATCAACCATTTATTGGCTATGTACGGTTTCATTTTTTATAATCTAAATCATTTCGCCAAAGCATGGCTCAGGCTGTTCGGCACTCCTCTCGGACCGCGCACCGCATAAATCCCGTACTCCTCCTTTAACCTGTCAAAGGTGAACTGCCCCGGGTCATACCTTCGCAGCAGCTTAATCCTCATCAAGGTAGTGATCGTCAGATTCCTGTCCTGATAATGATACGGAATATCCACTTCCATAACCCTGCACTGATAGAGGATCGCCGATACGGGAGCCGCCACATACAGAAAAACCGTATCGCCGACCTTCATGCTGCCGCTCTGCTTCCAGTCGATGAGATCCGTGTCATCAAACGCATGCTCAATATCATAAAACTTTGGATTCGCCGGAATGATCCACTCCTTTGGAGGGCGGATTTTCTCCTTCTTTTTCCTTGACGCGGTAGCTGAAAAACTTACATCAATCAAATCATAAATTTGATCCTGCTCCACTGTACCATCCAGAAGCACGGTAATCCAATGCTCCTTGCTCATGTGATAAGCCGGGAGAATACCCTTCTCGCGCAGCAGGATATCCCGAAACATCATATCGTCAATTTTCAGGTTTATCACATCCACAGAATCATCGCCGGAAAGCCCTAATTTTTCTTTTCCCACAGTCATCACCAACGCAAACCATTTCTTATTGTCGCCATGGCGAAAAACTGCATTACTGTCATACTTTGCCCAAGGGTATTCCGGGGAAGCCTTGTATTTCTTTTTGATATATGCAAAAACAGTTTCTCGCATTCTATTTATCTCCTCTGCCAGTCCTATTGCCCGCTCCGCCTTCAGCCCCGTCGCCAGCTATTTGTCCGGCAAGCCACTGCTCCCTTGTCATATAATTTGTATGCCCTATCCGGGTCTCATTCATGAGCGGCACCGGAACCTCGTCACAGGTATGATGATAGCTAAAGCCTACCTTTTCCTGCACTCTCTTTGATCTGACATTGCCTTCATAATATCCGCACCAGATCACATTCATATCCAAATCTTCAAATCCATGACGAAGCAGCTCACCCGCTGCCTCAGGTATAAGCCCCTGCCCCCAAAATTCCTGACCTATCCAATACCCAAGCTCACATTCGTCATCCCTCTTTGTCATGTCCGTACTGCCGTTTAGCTTTAGCTCAATACAGCCGATTGCCACATTATCCGCTTTTAGACAGACAGCATAACACTCTTTTCCGCAAAAGACATTTTTTATCACTTCCCGGCTTTCCTCAATATTTTTGTGCGGCGGCCAGCCGGCAATAGGTCCCACAGCCGGATTTTTCGCATACTGAAATAAACTGTCCGCATCGGATTCTCTCCACGGACGGAGGATTAATCTTTCGGTTTTTAATACCATTTTTGACACCCTTCTTCCTGCTTTTATAGTCCGTTCAGTCCTGAATAAGATATTGCACTTAAAATTATACCATAGATTTAAATTTTCGGAAATAAGTGTTGACTCCTACGCTGCGTAATAGTTTATGATAAAATTACACAGGAGGAAACGCCAATGATGACAATCAATGAAGTCAGCAAGCTTGCCGGAGTAAGCATACGCACTCTGCAATACTATGACAAAATCGGACTTTTCCGTCCGACGGAATATACCGAAGCCGGGTATCGGCTGTATGACACTGCAGATTTGGAACGACTGCAGCAAATTCTGCTGTTTCGAGAGTTGGAATTTCCCTTAAAAGAAATCAAGAGAATACTGGAAAGCCCCGACTTTGACCGCGGCAAAGCCTTAGAACAGCAGATTGCTTTATTGACCATGAGGAAAGAACATCTGGAAAACCTGATTACTCTTGCCCGCGGAATAAAATTGTTAGGAGTGGATTATATGGATTTCTCAGCATTTGATACCAGTAAAATTGATGAATATACCGCACAGGCAAAGGCATCCTGGGGAAATACTCCCCAATACAGGGAATTTGAAGAAAAATTTAAAAACTGGTCACCGGAAGACGAAAAAAACTTTGCTGCGCAGATTATGTCCCTTTTCCGAGAATTCGGCAGGCTGAAAGAAACCGATCCCGCATCCGCGGAGGCGCAGTCCCTTGTAGTCAGACTGCAGACCTTCTTTACAGAGCACTTCTATGACTGTACGGATAAAATCTTGGCTGCTCTCGGAAAAATGTATGCGGGCGGCGGCGATTTTACGAAGAGCATTGATGAAGTGGGCGGCGAAGGGACGGCGGCCTTTGCTAATAAGGCAATACAGATTTATTGCCGGATAACAGGATGAATGCCACTTGGATTTTCCGGCAAAACAACGGTCAAGCTTTCAAATTCCCTACAATATTCTGTAGAATTCATCTGCGTTAAGCTGGCATACTCTTCTTCAGAGAATTGAACCGTTGAATTTTTATGCCAATAGTCGTCTATTGCGAGCACCTTTCCGGCATAAATAAAAATTCTGTATTCCTCAGAAAGCGGCATACCACTCTGTTCATGAAATCCAATTTTTCTCAGGTTTTCATATTTTCTTAATACAACTCCGCCAACGAGGTCTTCGCCCTGGCGTTCAATAAAATTTCCAATCACCGTTCTCAATGCAGCCTTATCCCGGATATTATGGATAAAACAGGCCTCATACCATTCATGCTTTCGGCTCTTGACATAGTCTTTGACAATATAGGAACCTTCATCAAGCCTGCCCGCCATCTGCATCGCTTCTTCTATAGCATTGCCAGAAGTCCACACGGATTCAGCAGTTTCATCTGCAAAATCTGTATACCATCCGGGCAGCAAGTGATATCTCTCATATTCCTCCGGCGTGTTAATTAATACAATCCCTCTTTCCTCAAGACAAGTATACAAGTCTCTGTACATCTCAGGTTTCATCATCCACCCACGATATATTGTCAAACCGGAGATTTCCTCTCCATAAAGCGAAAGTTTTCCTGCCCCAAAATCCTCATAGCTGAAAAGTGCGCAGGAATGATTCAAACCTGCTGCCTGATATTCATCTTTATAGTCTTCATCCACCTTCTGAGGATATAAAGGATGATTGCAAAAAAGAAAATTTATATCCATAATTCACGAATAGCTCCCCTTAAATTACATATTCTTTTTAAGCCGCTTAAAATCCTCCTACCTCCGGAATCGATATTTTCCTTTTCCGTGTCCAGCCACTGATTCAATGATTCCATGCTCTGCCATCTCTCTTAAAAGGTCAGAAGCTCTTGATGACTGAATATCAATCACTTTCATCACATCCGACCGTCCAAAAATGGTCTGCCTTGGAAAGACCTCACGCAGTTTCAATATGTGACTGGCTATTTTGGGTCGGAAAGCATTTTCAATATCCACTTTTAGAGCCTCAATGTCCGGTTTTTCTGTTTCAATGTCCGGTTTTTCTGTCTGTTTGAAGGTGCTGTTAATATGCAACGTCCGGTTGTGAAGCGGATGCTTCTCGTTCAGCAGGAGATTGCGGAGGAACACCTCAAGGAACTCTGTCGTCTCATAAATGCCGTTTTTCAAGTCATTATAATTTGCTCTGACCAGCGAATTCCGAAAATACCATGCGTTTTCGGCAAAGATATCGTTCGTCACGTCAAAACCCAGTGTGCGCAGATACTTGATGAAGAATACCGCCGTCGTTCTTGTGTTTCCCTCACCGAACACATGAATCTGCCACAGACGGGAAACAAACACGGCAAGATGATGAATCATTTCATCCATCGAGAGATTTTTATAAGAAAACTTCTTCTCCTCCGAGAAATCATAGTCCAGCATCGCACGCAGTTCCGTGGCGCTGCCGTAAAGCACGGTCGCTCCATTCAGTACCCATTCCTTCTTTGTAATGTTATAGTCCCGGATGCACCCCGCGAGGGGATAAATACCAGTGAACAATTTCCTGTGAATGGAAAGATACTCGTTGGGCGCAAAGCTGAAGGCACGCTCAGAAAGAAGAGCGGCGATCCGTGCGGAAACCTTGTCGGCCTCCTCGGTGCGGTCTGATGCATCATGGGTAGGATTTTCCTCATAGTAGGTCTGCAAAAGCGCATTTGCCTCTTCAAAGGAAATCTCGCCCTCAATGTTCCTGACAGCAGTATGCATCAGATATTCTGATGTCTTAAGTCCATCGACAGCCTGCAGACCAATGGCCGTATGCCACGCATAGCACTTGTCCCGCTTCGCCGGTTCGGATTCTTTGATATATTCCTTAAATGGATCTTTGTTCACTCCATATCACCTCACTGCTCTCTGATAATGTATAAAGGTTTATTTCTCAACCTGTATAAGCATCATCCACGCTGTTCTTAAAGTTCTGCTTTTCCAGCCACTCGCGCTCTTCATCGGTCTCCGGAATATCGATCCGCTCGATTTTGAAGATGACCGGCCTTGTACCGTCATTGCAGCAAGCGATCATCATTCTCTCATCATTCGTCCACTTGTGCATGATGGAACCACCCTGTAATGCCGTATAAACATATCGGCTGATAGCATCCCACGCCTCACCGCAGAATCTACCATTCATCAGGTGATAGAAATCATCCTGCTCGGCTGTCCTTTTCAGATGGAACGTGTCTCCGGGCTTAAAGCACGGACAGGCGCCGGACTTCGGATTAGCCAGATATTGTTCCTGAAGCTCCGGGAAGACCTTTGTCTCCAGAACAGTTATTTTACATTCGTATTGCATAACATTCATACCTTGTATGATGTTTATAGAAACACAAACACCATATTTCCTCTCTTCAATATTGTAGTTTAATACATCTCAGATGCCTTCCTCATCTCTTTGCAAAGTTCGTCAAACAGCTTTCCATTTTTCTTTGCCCGTAGATAAATTTGTTTCCATGTCAAGTCGTCGATATAGTTCTGATCCGGAATGTATCCTCCCAAAAAAGACTTCCCTCGTGGTGGAAAAATAATGTGATTTAACAATACATTTTCTGGGTGTTCCTCATTGACCTCTTCTATTTTTTCTCTGACTTGATACATACTGATAGGTCGCTGATTCAATATATTACTAATGTCCTGAATATCTGTTTCCATCTTTAATTGTTCCTGTAATGTATGCACCCTTTCGAAAAGGCTAATTGCTTCTTTCTCTGTCATTTTTCCTCCAACTCGCAATTTTGTATCCAATTGCATCTGTTTATTCAACTGTCTTTCCCGACACACTTTCACTTGCAATGCCGCAAGTCGCTTTTACAGCTCCACCCTGCGCTCTTCTCATTTTGTCTTTCATAATAAATTGCAACTTAATTGCAATTAAGTCTCAATTTGGCTACAATCATCACTCTATAAACCATTTAGCACCATTTGTCTTCCCAGTACAAAAGACTTTTCCCTCTCTGCGCAATTCCCGGAGCAATACCTGAATTTGTCCGCGATTATGTCCCGGCAATACCTGTTGCAATTCCCTGAATGGTGTACCTGCTTTCCCATTCTGTCGGATATGTTTCAGCAGAAGTTCTTTATTTGTTTCGCGATCTAATCCGACTAGCCTCTAATAGTTCTTCCACCGTAACAGGTCTATACAAGATTATACCTCCTTTATACACTGAAAGCAGAATTTGTAAATCTATCAAATGCAATCCAACTCTTTCTTCAATCCTCGCAGTTCCGTATTCAACTGCACCTGTTTATTCAGCTGCCTCTCCCGGCGTACCTTCACCTGCAGTGTTACTATCTGCTTTTGCAACTGCTTCCTGCGCTCGTCCCGCTCCACGGATTTCTGGCATCAGACAAAAGCTGTGATATCCCCCCATATTATACCCATCGTCGGTTTCCTTGTTGAACTTCTCACAAAGCGGATGGATACGGTTTTGATTATCAATATTTATGCTGTTATTGATATTCCGCAGGACGAAAATCACACCCTCTGGATTTTCATCTGTTGTTGGCGCCACAGCGTGAAGCCCTTTCGGTTTCTTCGCCAGATCCTCATATGTCTTAATATATTCCAGCAGATCTTTAAAATACAGATTTAATCAGCGATTTTTTAATATACCATAGGTTTAAATGATTTTCAATTAATTTCATTAACAATGCTTTTTATATCACGGTCATTTGTTTTTTATCATACTGCATCCTTAAATTTTTCTCCATCAAGGACAGATTAGGTTTCAAAGTGATTAAAACAAACATTTTATCATCGTTTAAGTTTGGACAAAAGGCACACCGTCTCCACATGCACCGTCCCCCCAAACATATCCGTCGGCCGCACCCGCTTCAGCTCATATCCTCCCTCGCACAGCACCTTCAAATCTCTGGCCAGCGTCGCCGGGTCGCAGCTCACATAGACAATCCGCTGCGGCTGCATTTTTATCATGGTATTCAGGCAGGCTTCATCGCAGCCCTTGCGGGGCGGATCCACCACGATGACGTCGGTCTGCCCAAGCCGCTCGCAAAACTCCGGCAGCACTTCCTCCGCCTTTCCCACAAAAAATTCTGCATTGTCAATGCCGTTTCTTTTCGCATTTTCTCTGGCGTCCTCGATGGCCTGCGGGATAATCTCCACGCCATAGACTTGTTTTGCCTGTCCAGCTAAAAATAACGAAATGGTGCCGATGCCACAGTACAAATCCCACACAGTCTCTCTGCCGGTGAGTCCGGCATATTCCAGTACCAGACTGTAGAGTTTTTCTGTCTGCACGGGATTAACCTGATAAAAAGACAGGGGCGATATATGAAAAGTCAGTTCCCGCCCGGTAAAGGGATATCCCTCCTTCTGCATGTCGCGCACGTGAATCGTATCGGAAATGTCCGGGCGGCCCCAGAGTGTACGGATTTCTCTGCCCATGATCACATTGGTATTCACTGTGTTAATACTCATGGAGATGCTGGTCATTCCGGGAATCTGCGCCAATTTCCCAATCAGATATTCCTGCTCGGGAAGAGCGCTCCCATTCACCACCAGACATACCATCAGTTCACCGCTGGTAAAGCCTTTCCGAATCAGCACATGGCGTATCAATCCCTGCCCGGAGGTCTCATCATAGGCAGATACTTTCTTTGTCCGCATATATTCCAAAACCGTCTCCAGGATTTTCTCGTTTTCCTCCACACCCAGACTGCATTTCAGATTCGGCACAATGCTGTGTGTTCTCCCGGCGTAAAAACCGGCGATGGGATTGCCCTCTTTATCTGTGCCCACCGGATATTGCGCTTTGTTGCGATAGTGAAAGGGCTGTTCCATGCCTAAAATGGGCTCCATTACACGGTTTATAAATTCTTCCTCAAAGCCGCCGATGCGTACAAGGCTGTTGCAGACCTTGCGCTGTTTAAACAAAAGCTGTTGTTCATAAGAGAGCGCCTGAAGCTGGCAGCCTCCGCATTGTCTGTGCGTAGGGCAGACTGGCTCCACCCGATGGGGAGACGGAGCCAGAAGTTTTTCCAGATGGGCATAGGCATAGTGTTTTTTGGCCTTCATGATTTTTACCTGTGCCGTATCGCCTATCACCGCGTCCTTTACAAACAGGGTGAAGCCATCGACCCTACCGATGCCTTCACCCTTGTCGCTCATATCTTCAATTGTCACTGTCAGATACTGATTTTTCTTATATTCCATCTCATTTCACCTGATTTCATCTTCCCAACAAAGTCTCACTCCCGGAATCACAGCCTCACTTTCCAAACAGAAACGCCACCTTCCGAATGGCAACTCCATCTTCAGAACGGCAGCTCCGCCTTCAAAACGGAAGCTCCGGTATCTCCTCTGTCACAATCTCCTTTAAATGCCGGAAATTCTCCGGCGTGTTGGCGGCAATCACAGGAAAGGGTCTGTCCAGAGGCAGCCCATCCTGATAAAGCGCCTCCACACACCCGCCGGCCTCCCGGATAATCGGAATCGCTCCCGCGGCATCCCAGGGAAAAAGGCGAATCTCAAAATAGAGCTCCACTCTGCCGCATGCCAGATACACCAGCTCCACCGCAGCAGAGCCCAGGCGGCGCAGGTCGTCAGCTTCCTGATACACCCTGTCAATAATGCGAAAACAGGGCGGCGCGTACCGCTTGTCATACAGGCTCATGGCGGAGCACAGATGCGCGTGTGCAAAATCCCGCTGGGAGACATGGATTGGTCTGCCGTTTAAATAGGCGCCCCGTCCCGTTTCGGCGTAAAACATCTCATCCCGATAGGGCTGATACACCACGCCCAGATAGGGCTCTCCATCCTTCACTAATCCCACGGAAATGGCGCTGATGCCGATATCGCGAATAAAATTAGACGTGCCGTCAATGGGGTCAACGACCCACAAGAGCGTACCCTGAGAGGGGTTGTGTGTACTCTCCTCTCCGATGACCAGACTTTCGGGCAATAGCTTAAGCAGCCTCTCCGTCAGATAGGCTTCCACCGCAATATCGCGGGACGTTACAAAATTAGACGAATTTCCTTTCTGGCTGATCTCCATATCGCGGTCTGTCATAAGCTTTCCAGCCTCCCGCACGATTTCCGTAACCGCTGATAACTCAATATTGATCTCTGTCATATATTCCTCCGCTTTGCGCTGCCCGCTCAATTTTTAGTGGCGCGCAGATTCGACTCAAACAGCCGATTATATCCCAGCCAGCCATTGTTATCCTTATGGCTTTCCAGAATCTCCTTGAAGGTCTCCAGCTTCGCGTCCGTGTCGTCCGCATAATTCAGCGCCAATGCCTCCATGATAGCGGGGAGCTTTGGAGAACCAAACTCATATTTCCCGTGGTGGGCGAGAATACAATGCTGCAGCTGCGTCAGCTGCACATGGGGAAAATCGGGAATCTCGGCAGCCCGCTCCGCCACCATCTGAGCGCCTATCACAATATGTCCCAGCAGCTGCCCGTCGTCCGTGTAGTCATTTTGGGGAAAGGCGGAAATCTCTCTAATTTTTCCGATATCATGACACATGGCAGCGGTCAAGAGCAAATCTCGGTTTAAAATGGGATAAGCGCCGCAGTAGTAATCACAGAGCTTTGTCACGCTTAGGGTATGCTCCAGCAGTCCGCCTACAAAACCGTGATGAACGGTCTTGGCGGCGGAAGAATTGCGGAATACTTTGGCAAAATCCGCATCCTTTACGAACAGGTTCTCCAAAAGCTGTCTGTAGCAATCCGCCTTTATACTACCGATCAGGGCGGTCAGCTCCTGATACATGGCATTGATATCCTTAGAGCTCACTGGCAGATAGTCCGCAGAATCATATTCTCCTTCCTCACAGACACGGATGCGTTTTACATTAATCTGCAATGCGCTCTGGAAGCTGGTTACCTCGCCGTATACATCTATGTAATCCAGGACATCGTAGTCGCCGATGCCCTGGCTGTTAGGCTCCCAGACCTTGGCGTCCACGGTGCCTGTCCTGTCCTGAAGAATCACATTTTCATAGGGCTTGCCGTTCTTGGTCACAGCCGCCTGTTTATGCTTACACAGATAGATACCGCTGACGGTATCGCCCTCTTTCAAATCCTTGATATATTTCATTTTTATGACCCTGTTCAACCTTTCTAAAATTATCGTTCCTTATCAGCGCCGCCCCGGTGTGACAATGACTTTCATTTCTCTGTATTCTCCATGAGCCGTCCGCATCACAGTCAGCTCCACCGTGCTCCCGCCCTCCGCCTGCATCAGTGCGGTAATATAGTCGTTATAATTGCGGATGCTGCGCTCGCCAAAAGAGGTGAGCACATCCCCCTGCTGAATGCCTGCGTTCATAGCGGGCGAATTCATCTCCACCTCCCGGACGAAGGCTCCGTAAGGCACGCCCAGCTCCTCGTAGGCCTCGTCGCTCACATCGATGCCGCTGATGCCCAGATACGCAATCTCTTCTCCGTTGGACATTTTCTCTATACTCTTCTTTAATTCCGAGATGCCGTAAGCCGTCACCATATTTTTCATATCGGAGCTGATGCTCTCGGTGGTAATCACACCGATCACCTGTCCCTGCAGATTAAAGAGCACGCCCCCGGCTTTCTGACTTCCATAGATATCCGTCTGCAAAAGCTTATAGTTGGTATCCGCCTGATAATTCTGGCTCCCGGTGGCAGTAATGATGCCATAGCCCATCGAACCGCTGCTGCCCATGGGACTCCCCAGTGCAATCACCGGTGTGCCGATGATGTTCTTGCTGTTGGAGGAACCCAGCACGGCAATCTCCAGACCGCCCTCCTCCCTGACCTGCGCCGGCACATCCTCCAGATTCACGGATAAAATGGCAAGATTGGTGACCGGGTCATGAGATTTTAACGACACGGGAATCTGATAGGGAGAGCTCTTACTTTTCGTAGCGTCCAGAAAAGAAGAGGTCAGCGTCAGACTTTCCGCCGTCTGCAGGGGCGCATAGTCCACCAGCACCAAAAGCTCTCTGCCATTGTTGGCGATAAGCACGCCGGAGGACTGTTGTTTTCTCTCCTCCACATTGTTAAACCAGTCGATATTGGAACTCACGCCTGTCACGGTCACCATGGAATGATTGAGCTCCGCCGCATAGACTGACAGGGCGCTGTAAATCTGTTTATAATTCTCTTTATTGAGAACCAGTCCCGAGAGAATCTCTCTAATCTGCTCCTGCTCCAGTGAGACGCCCTCTCCTTCGTTATTCTCCTCGTTCTCCTGAGTTTGATTTTCCGAGAGCATATCCTCCGGCGCCATCTCCTCCTGATCCTCAGGAAATACTACCGGCGCAGGTGCAGGCTCCTCCTCGGGATAGAGACGGTTGCTGATCACCGGCTCCAGAATCAAAAAGGTCACACAGGCAATGGTGCCAAACATTACCGCCATGGCAGCAGTCGTCAGCGTCCGGCGGAAAAGTTTTTTCTTATTTACCGGGCGTTCCTTGATCTTCTCTATCAGAAAGTCGCTCTGTTCGCTGAATTGATTGGGATTTTCCTGCTGCTCTCTGTCATTTTCCGACATGTCCGCGCCTCCCTTCCCCTCGGTTCTCATAACTGACCTTTAGCCGGGATATGGTCATTATAGCATAATCTCCCAGGCTTTCCAATCCACAGACCGCCGTGACGGTCATCCATGGAATATGGTTGTAAAGCTGTTTATTCTGAGCCTCCCACAGCATCAGGAACAAAAACACGCCAAACACCGTGAGATAACTCATAAAGACAAAATCATTTTCCTCTTTTTTAAAGGTTCGACAAAGTGTTCCCGCCAGCGTCAAAAATAAAACGGCATAAAAGAATCCCGTGGAAAGGCAGGAATACTGCCAGTAATAGTCTCCCTCCCAATACAGAAAGTGCCATAAAATGCTTTCCTCATAGGGGTACATATGAGAGGTGGGACTGATGCTCCCCTCCCCGAAAATCACCGAGGCCTTGTCCACAAGATGTCCTGCGTCAAACAGATTCGTCCAGTTCTCCCGGATCATCCTGCGGCAGAACTCTCTTCTTTTATCCACATTTTGACTGTAATTGCACTCTTTGATCAAATAGGCATTGTCCGCATAGGTTCCGTTCCCCATAAGCCCCATGGCAATCCAGTATTCCGTGGGAGTTTCCAGCCGATACTCGTCCGCCTTGGAAGGATAATGATTGGAGACCTCCAAAAGCAAGCCCATGGAAAGTATTATCAAAAGCCCCATCACCAACAGCTCCCGCCAGACTTGCCATCCTCTCCTTCCAGCCATCAGCACCGCTATGACCAGAGCCACCACGCCCACCGCGGCAGTCGCCTTGGCTGCGATACCGATACCCCAAGCAACACCTGCTGCCGCCAGCACAAACCACTTTTTGATTCCATGCCGACTGCATCCGTACAAAAACAGCGCCATGGCAATGATACCGCCGCCAAAGCTGAGCTGGTCGGAGTAAAAGGAACCTGTGGACGCCCAGACCGGCGTCCAGAGCGTGAATACCAATATGGCAAACCACTGCCGGGCAATGCTTCTGTTCTCTGCAGCATTTTTCCCCGCACCGATTTTTCCCGCCAGATAAAAGATGCTGACGGACACCGCCATAATCTGCAGCACATTTAACGCCAGCACAAAATAATAAGGATCCGAAAAGCCAAGCAGCACGCCGACTCTCATACAAAAGGTGAGGATGGACAAAATCCCCAGATTATTCGTCCACATGCTGAAATAATTCCAGTCCTCCACCGCCTGTCCCGTGGCGAGACTGTATGCCGTATGATAGACATTGCCATAGTCCGTCATGGGATAACTGCGCAGGATCAGGCTCACAATATAGAGAGCGACTCCATAAAAAAGCAGATAGAAAATCAGGCCTGTCCGGGAAATCCTTTCCACATCCAGACCTTTTTTGACCAGACACTGCTCCGCCAGGGAGAGCAGCGCCTTTATACCGCACAAAATCAGTACCCAGACCAGCATATAGAAAAATATCTTTCCGGGAATCAGATTATTCTGCGGATGAGAGATTGCAACGGCCAGTATGGCAATCAGACAGACCGAAAATCCGCCGTAAAAAACCCGCCTCATGATCGCTCCTTCCACTCCTCGGATAGCTATGCTTTCACAGATATGTTTTCATTATAGCATGTGAGCTTTACAAATTCTATACTGTTTCTTGCGGTTGCCCGCCTTTTCATATATAATGATATGAGATTCCCGACCGGTTATACAAAACACGGAGAACAGATAATGAACCAAAAAGTATTAAAAACCTTAGAATATGACAAAATCATACAGATGCTGACAGAAAAAGCGGATTCCGAGCCCGGAAAGGCACTCTGCAGAGCGCTTACGCCCTCCACGGAGCTGTCGCAGATACGGCAGGCGCAGCGGGAGACCGGGGACGCTCTGGGACGGCTGTTCCAGTTTGGCAGTACATCCTTCGGAAATAACCGGGATTTGAGATTTTCCGTAAAATCCCTGGAGATTGGAAGCACACTTTCCGCTGCGGAGCTTTTGAAGATTGCATCCATGCTGGACAATGTAAGCCGCATCAAAACTTATGGGCGAAGGGAGCGGGAGGACGCCCCGAAGGACAGTCTGGACGATTATTTTGAACAGCTGACTCCCCTGACCCGTCTGGCGGAGGAAATCAACCGCTGCATTCTCTCGGAGGAGGAAATCGCGGACGATGCGAGTCCCAGGCTAAAGAGCATCCGCAGGGCTAAGCTCTCCGCCAACGAGAAAATTCACGCGCAGCTGACTTCCATGCTAAACGGCGCCTACCGCACCTATCTGCAGGATGCGGTGATTACCATGCGCAACAACCGCTACTGTATTCCCGTAAAGGCTGAGTACAAGGGACAGGTCAACGGCATGATCCACGACCAGTCCTCCACCGGCTCCACTTTTTTCATCGAGCCTGCTGCCGTAGTGAGTCTGAACAATCAGCTTAAAGAACTGGACTTGCAGGAGCAGGAGGAAATTGATGTCATACTGGCGTCTCTGAGCGCTCAGGCGGGAGAATACACCAAAGAGCTCTCCACAAACCAGAAAATTATGACGCTTCTGGACTTTATTTTTGCAAAGGCCAAGCTGGCGATGGAACAGAACGCCACGGAGCCGCAATTCAACAAAAAGCGTTATATCAATATCCGCAAGGGACGTCACCCTCTCATAGATAAGAGGAAGGTGGTTCCCATCGACATCCATCTGGGAAGGGATTTTGACCTGCTCATTGTCACAGGCCCCAACACCGGAGGAAAGACCGTGTCCCTAAAGACGGTGGGGCTCTTTGTCCTCATGGGACAGTCCGGTCTGCACATTCCCGCCAGGGATCGCTCGGAATTGTCTGTCTTTACGGAGGTTTATGCAGATATCGGGGACGAGCAGAGCATCGAGCAGAGCCTGTCCACATTCTCCTCTCATATGACGGGAATCGTCCACATTCTGGAACATGCCGACGAACATTCCCTCTGCCTGTTTGATGAGCTGGGCGCAGGCACCGACCCCACGGAGGGCGCGGCACTGGCCATCGCCATCCTGAATCATCTGCACCGCAGGGGAATCCGCACCATGGCTACCACACACTACAGCGAGCTGAAAATCTTCGCGCTCTCCACCGACCTTGTGGAGAACGCCTGCTGTGAATTCAGCGTGGAGACCCTGCGCCCCACCTATCGTCTGCTCATCGGCATTCCCGGCAAGAGCAATGCCTTCGCCATCTCTTCCAAGCTGGGGCTCTCGGACGAGATTATCCGCGCCGCCAGAGAACAGATCAGCAAGGAGGACGAGAGCTTTGAGGATGTGATTGCGGATTTGGAGCAGAGCCGCGTCACCATCGAAAATGAGCGCAGAGAAATCACGGAATATAAGGAGCGCATCCGTACCTTGGAGGAACAGCTGCGCCGCAAAAATGAAAAAATCGACCAGTCGAAGGAGCGCATTTTGCGGGAGGCCAACGAGAAAGCCCGGGAGATTTTGCAGGAGGCCAAGGAAGTGGCGGACGAGACCATCCGGGATTTCAACAAGGCTGCCGCCTCCGGCACGGATATCAAGACATTAGAACAAAAACGCCAGAAGCTGCGCGATAAAATCAGCGAGAAGAACGAAAGGCTGAGTCTGAAGGAGTCCAATGAATCAAAAGCTTTAAAATCCGACAAAGCCTTTGACCCCAAAAAGCTCAAAAAAGGCGACGCCGTGAAAATCATTTCCATGGGCTTAAAGGGTACGGTCAGCTCACTCCCGGACGCGAAGGGCAATCTTTTCATTCAGTGCGGCATCATACGCACTCAGGCAAACGTAAACGATATCGTACCCATACAGGAGGAAGGTATTTCCGCCCCGGGCTATGGCAGTAAGCGCAGCTCCACCTCCGGCATCAAAATGTCCAAATCCCTCTCCGTCTCCACGGAGCTCAATCTCCTGGGACGTACTGTGGACGAGGCGCTGGCGGAGCTGGACAAATATCTGGATGACGCTTATCTGGCTCATCTGCCCAGCGTGCGCATCGTACACGGAAAGGGCACCGGAGCGCTCAGAAAAGCCGTTCACAATCATCTGCGAAGGCTCAAATATGTGCAGGAATACCGTCTGGGCGAATACGGCGAGGGCGACGCCGGCGTGACGATTGTCACCTTTAAATAAATGCTGAATAAGCGCCTTGAAACCAAAAGGAAGGTAATTATGATCAACAAACAAAAAATTCTCATTGTAGATGACGACAACAATATCGCGGAATTGATCTCCCTTTATCTCACCAAGGAATGCTATGAGACCAAAATTGTCAACGACGGGGAATCCGTGCTGCCCGCCTATGAGAGCTTTTCCCCCAATCTGATCCTCTTGGATCTGATGCTCCCGGGCATTGACGGTTATCAGGTGTGCCGGGAGGTGCGGGCTAAATATTCCGTGCCCATTATCATGCTCTCCGCCAAGGGCGAGGTTTTCGACAAAGTGCTGGGGCTGGAGCTCGGCGCCGACGATTATATGGAGAAGCCCTTTGACACGAAGGAGCTGGTAGCGCGGGTCAAATCCGTGCTGCGCCGCTATAAACCGGTGAGCGCGGTGCCGGAAAACCGCAGCGATAAATGTGTGGAATACGCGGATCTTTCCATCAATCTCACCAACTACTCGGTTGTCTACATGGGAGAAACCGTGGACATGCCCCCCAAGGAGCTGGAGCTTTTGTACTTTCTGGCCGCATCGCCCAATCATGTATTTACCAGAGAACAGCTTCTCGACCAGATTTGGGGATATGAATATATCGGCGATACCCGCACGGTGGATGTGCATATCAAGCGTTTGAGAGAAAAAATCAAAGACCATGCCAATTGGAAAATCTCTACTATCTGGGGTATCGGTTATAAATTCGAGGTTCGGAACGGATGAAAAAGACTCTCTATCTGAAATTTGTGTTGGCATATTTTATATTCGGTGTGTTCGCCTTCATCGTCGTGACGACTTTTGTACCCAGCATGACGGAAGAACAGCTGGTGCGTGAAAAGGCGGAAAACCTTTATTATGAAGCCATGCTGGTGGCGGAAAATTACGCCAGCGGACTCTATACCAGTGAAAACAGTCTGGAGGAGGTAAAGACTCAGCTTGATTCTCTGGCAGTTTATCTGGAGAGCGTTATCTGCATCATCAACCCTTCCGGGCGTCTGGTGCTCGACACAAGCTCACCCATCAATGTGGAGGATGTGGTCATGATTGAGAATTTTGACCCCACCGTCACCAGAGGCTCCTACTACACCGTTGACAAATTTTTCGGCAACTATGAGACAGACATGCTCAGCGTATTTGCCCCCATCACCTCCGATTACAAGGTAAAGGGCTATGTGGTAATTCTCTGCGACATGGCAAATATCAGGGAATCCTGCAACAGTCTGCTGAAAATCTCTTATATTACGCTGGTGATTCTCCTTCTGCTCTCCGGGATTATCTTGATTTTCTTTACCGAAATGGTCTACATGCCCCTGCGCAAAATCACTTATGCGACGGAACAGTATGCCTCGGGAAATATGCATTATGAATTCCAGGTGGAGAGCGAGGATGAAATCGGATATCTGGCGGTTTGTCTGAACTATATGGCAAGTGAGATTGCCCGCTCCGAGGACAACCAGAAAAAGTTTGTGGCGAATGTATCCCACGACTTCCGCTCCCCCCTGACCTCCATCCACGGCTATCTGGAGGCCATGCTGGACGGCACTATCCCGCCGGAGGCTTATGAGAAATACCTGAATATCCTGCTCAACGAGACGGAGCGCCTGACCAAGCTTACCAACAGCCTGCTGACCCTCAACAACCTGAATACCCGAGGTATGCTCCTGAACAAAAGTGATTTTGATATCAATCAGGTCATCCGCCGCACCGCGGCCACCTTCGAGGGAATCTGCCGCCAGAAGACCATCGCCATCGAAGTCGTCCTCTCAGGCGACCAAATGTATGTGTACGCCGACATGGAAAAAATCCAACAGGTGCTCTACAATCTGCTGGACAATGCCATCAAGTTCAGCCACCACAACTCGGTCATCAAAATCGAAACCTCTGAGAAAAAAAACAAGCTCTTTGTGTCCGTAAAGGACACCGGCATCGGTATTCCCAAGGACGATTTAAAATTAATCTGGGATCGCTTTTACAAATCAGACCTCTCCCGGGGCAAGGACAAAAGGGGAACCGGCCTTGGCCTCTCCATCGTGAAAGAAATTGTGAATGCCCACGGAGAACATATAAACGTAATCAGCACAGAAGGTGCGGGAAGCGAATTTATCTTTTCCCTGCCGCAGTCCGCTGACAATGACGAGGAGGACATATAATGATGAAGGAACAAAAAAACTCAACCGGGAAAATTATAATCGGCATAGCCATATTGATTGCCGCCATTGCGGTATTTTCCGGCATTTATTTCATTTTTGGCGCAAAACCTGCTGCCGGCAGCAAATCCGTCACCATCGAGGTAATAGATGATCGGCAGGAGGCGGTTAGTTATCAGGTGCAGACCGAGGCGGAATTTTTGAGACAGGCCATGGAGAAAGCCGATGGTCTGAGCTTTTCCGGCACAGAGAGCGAATATGGCATGATGGTGGACACGGTGAACGGTCTGACTGCAGATTATAATACCAATGGCGCATACTGGTCTTTTTATGTAAACGGAGATTACTGTAATTACGGGATTGACAGCCAGCCCGTGCTGGACGGAGACGCCTTTTCCATCCGTTACACTCCGGCTGTACAATAGGAATTCCCGCCATGAATTTTCACAGAGAATATCAAAATAGAATCTCCATAAAAGATATAGCTGCCATCGGTATGATGACAGCTATTATAGAAGTCTGCAAATATGCTCTGGCCTTCCTGCCCAACATTGAACTCACCAGCTTCTGGCTGATCATGTTTACCCTGTTTCTCGGCTGGAAGGTGATTTTAGTGGTTCCTGTTTTTATCCTGATAGAAGGCTGCGTATTCGGATTTAACATCTGGTGGTTTTCCTACCTCTGCGCATGGCCCTCCCTTGTGCTTCTCACATGGAGCTTCCGCAGACAGACCTCCCCCTGGTTTTGGAGCATCCTGTCCGGAGCCTTCGGACTCTGCTTTGGCCTGCTCTGCTCTATTCCCTATATTGTGGCAGGGACTGTAGGCGGCAGCCTGCGAAGCGGACTGTATGCAGGGTTTACCTGGTGGGTAGCCGGAATCCCATGGGATATCGTGCATTGTGCAGGTAATTTTGTCCTGATGCTAATATTATACAAACCAATCCGTGCAGTGATGAAAAAAGTTTCTGTGATTTCCGATTAAATTCTATTTTACCGACACAGTTCTTATGAATGTACTGTCTCCATCTTTCACTATATATTGAATCCCATCTTCCGTTGGAAATATTCCTGCGCATCGTTTTTCATCCCATTGATAATCGTACATATAAATCTTATTTGATTTTATATCCCAAAAATAAGCGGCCTTATAGGTAGTAAAATAATAACCGGATCCGGTATATTTGCCGTCAATAATCATACAAGATGCTGATATCAACGGAATCTTTGCAGTCTCCACATATGCACCGTCTTTGATATATCCAACAGAACCTGCTTCTTCCATAAACCTATTGTCGTCCGTTTCCGACAATAATAAGCCCGCTTTATCCCCTCCATATGCAGCATAATATGCACGTGTTGGCAGCACAATTTCTTCAACGATTTCTTCCTTATCTATATCATACAAAAACAGGATATATTCCCTTTCCTCACCTTCATGAAATTTGTTTACAGTAAAACAAACTGTCTTGTCATTTACGGAAACACAACCTAAATCTTCACCTCTCGCTATTTCATTATCCCATAATACACGGTAAATTACTTTTTCTTCATTTGTTTTTGTGTCCTGCAGGATAAGAACATTTTCATACATACGGGAACCTTCTGAATCTTCCACAAAATTATTGCGTATACTTACTATATAATTTTCATAGGATTGTATAAATGGAAACTGTGGAGCATTCTGCGTGAACAAAATCTCGGCACTCCCGTCCGGTGAAAATTTGATTATCTCCATACCCTCCGCCATCACATGACACAGAAGCATGTTGTCACCAATATCAAATCTATTATATGTATTTATTCCGTCTTTCCGCCAAAGCATTTGGTCATTACCTGAATAGTCCAAAAAGTGAAATTCATATTCAGCTGTTGGCTCGAAGGTGGAATAGTCTGTACTGTTTTCGACTTCATAATAAATTCCGCTTGAAGCTACAGCAGATACATATGCATTTTCGGGTATACCTGAAATTTCTGTATCAACATAATTCCACGCCTCTTTTTCCTGTACAATAACTGTATCCTTAGTCCCGCACCCGGACAAATATAATATTATTAATAAGCCGACCAGTCCAATTTTACTTTTTACCATATAATCGCCTGCCTGAAATGAGCCTCATTAGCCCTATATAAAACATCGATATCATACCATACATTTCCTCTTTCATCATATGGATCTGTTATCATTACCTGTGTAGAAGAATATCCGCTTACATTAACAAAATGTCCCCTTGATGGATATGGAAATTCCTTTTCTTCATATAATTGAACCGTATAAATGTCTAATATAGCAGGTCTATCGTTATAAACACTGGAACGAATTTTATCCATCCACTCTGTTTGTGTTCCCATTGACGAGTATACATAATATTGTTCATCAATACACTCATTCAATACGTCCGGAATACGAGTCATATCGGTTCCGTTACTTGTAGTACCTAATTTTTTTGCATACCAATCCTGAGAATTAGATGAGCCATTAATCCAATGCACTACCTGTTTAACAGTAGCAGGACCGCAATAATAATTATTATCTTGTGTAAAATGGGGAACCGACAACTTTATAGATGAAGGATATGATACACGATTCCTGTATAATGAATTCAACTTTTGCTGCTCAAGAGCCCGCATCTCAGGTGTTATATTATCTACAGCTCCCTCTTCGTATGTTAAATCTCCATCAATCATTTCCTGAGCGAATACCGGAGCACCCATTATTCCGTTCAAGATTACTGAAACACAAATTATAAGTAACATAACAATACTTCTTTTCTTTTTAACCATCTTTTATCCTCCTCCGTGCATTAACTGCATATTTGTAAATGATAAATTCACAAATACGGTTTTTAATGTGCTATACTTATAGTATATAATTTTCCTTTATTTGTCAATAACATCAATAATAATATGTATTTATAAAATTATATTAATCTTGTTGATTTTTTCTGATAAATAAAAAGTCTCCTAAGTTGCTAAAGTTACAACCTACGAGACTTTCGCTGTTTTTCAATATTTATAAGTCTTTCCAATTAATCAAAAATCACCATAATTCCTCAGCCAGCGCATCCAGTTGTCTCAGACTCTCCTCGTTCAGCGCAGATTTGATTGTTACATTTGTGTCGGTATATGTAAGGTTCCTGCTGTTTTCCAGAAGCTTTTTCATAGCTTGCACTGCACAGGGCGCCCAGGAGCCGTTTTCTATCATGGCTACCGTCCGATTTTGATAATTGCGCTCCGTGAGCTGTCTGATAAACTGCTCCATGAAAGGAAATATGCCTGAATTGTAGGTGGTAGTCGCCAAAACCAGCTTCCCATAGCGAAAGGCATCCTCCACAGCCTCCGCCATATCTTCTCTCGCCAAATCGCAGACTACGATTTTCGGACATCCCCTGTCCTCCAGCTTCTCCGCCAGAAGCTCTGCCGCTTGGGCGGTATTGCCATAGACGGACGTGTAGGCGATCATCACACCCTCACTCTCCACCTTGTAAGAAGACCAGATATCATAAAGATTCAGATAATAATCCAGATTCTTTGCGAGAACCGACCCGTGAAGGGGACAAATCGTCTGAATATCCAATGCAGCCGCCTTTTTTAACAATGCCTGAACCTGCGCTCCGAATTTGCCCACAATTCCGATATAGTAACGGCGGGCTTCACAAGCCCAGTCTTCCTCCACATCCAGCGCTCCAAACTTTCCAAATGCATCAGCAGAAAACAGTACCTTGTCCGTGCTGTCATAAGTCACCATAACCTCCGGCCAATGCACCATGGGCGCGGTGACAAAGGTCAGCTGATGCCGCCCCAGAGAAAGGGTGTCTCCCTCTCCCACAATCTTACGCCTGTCAGCATAATCCGTGCTAAAAAACTGCTGCATCATACGAAAGGCGGCAGCAGTAGCCACTACGATGGCATCCGGATAAAGATCCATAAATTCAGCAATATTGGCGGAATGGTCAGGCTCCATATGCTGCACGATCAGATAATCCGGCGCCGCACCACAGAGAACCTCTCTCAAATTGCATATCCACTCCTCCGTAAAATTAATATCCACAGTGTCCATCACCGCAATTTTTTCATCCCGAATGACATAAGAATTATAGGCCATTCCGTTAGGCACGATATATTGTCCCTCAAACAAATCCACATCGTGGTCATTGACTCCCACATACAGAATATCCTTTGTAATTTTCATCACAAAACCTCCCAAATATGCTGAAATATATTCAAATATCCTAAAATCCGATTAAACAGATTGTAGCATAAGAATATGGGAAAGTCTATAAGCCTGTGGAAAATACTTCCTCACACAGCTTCTCGCAGTATTCCAGAGAAAATTCCGAATCCTGCCCGACAATGGCATTGCGCTCTGCCAGCTCTTCGGTATAATCAGACAGCGCATAGACCGTGACACCGTCGGTGCCCTCCTCCACATGACAAACCAAGGGCGTCACCCCGTAATCTGCAATAGAAACCTCTCCATCCTCCCCCCGCTCCAAAGTAATCTGCGCCATGCCGCCCACCATGCGGTTTGCCACGCCTGCACCAGTTCCTGAGGTCCAGTTCACAAAATTACCCAGAGAATAATAGACCAACATTTCCAAATCCTGTTCCTCATCCCTCACCCACTCTATGGGCTCTATCACATGCGGGTGAGTCCCCAGCACCAAATCCGCGCCGCCCTCCAGAAATATCCGTGCCCATTTCCGCTGGCTCTCCGAGACATCCAGCGAATACTCCGTTCCCCAATGAGGACATACTATCGTAAAATCCGCCAGCTCCTCCGCTGCCTGCAAATCAGCCCTTACCTGCTCCTCCTCAAGGAGATTTACCGCATAGGGCATGTCCTCCGGGAGCGCTATTCCGTTGGTTCCATAGGTATAATTCAGCACGGCAATGCGAATGCCATTCTGCTCACAGACATAGATTTCATCCTGCGCCTCCTCACTCTCATAAATCCCCAGCACGGCCATATCCGGATGCCTGTCCTGCCAATAGCCCAGACAATTTGTGATTCCCCTTTTTCCCTTGTCCAGAGCATGATTCGTGGCGTGACAAATCACGTCAAATCCCGCATCCGCCAGAGCGTCCCCCGCCTCATAAGGGGCATTGAAGGCAGGATATCCGGAGATGCCAAGCTCCTCTCCTCCCAGAATCACCTCCTGATTGACAATGGCTACGTCTGCTGCCTCTATCTCTGATTTTACATTGGCAAAAATCGCTGTGAAATCATAGCTTCCGTCACTCTGCAGAGCGCTCTCCTCCACGGGCGTATGAAGAAGGATATCGCCCACCATCAAAACGGAGAGCGAGTCTGAGACTGTATCCTCGGTTGTGCCCCTGGCTGTCTCCTCGGCTGTGCCTCTGGCTGCCTCCCTGGCTATATCCTCCGGTTTTGACTCATATTCAAACAATCCCTCCAATATCTGAAGAACCTCCGGCGGCAGATTCTCCCCATAGATTTTGTCCGAACCAGTAATATACACAAAATACTCTCTGATCCTGTAACAATCCAGACTTACAATGATACTGTCCGAACCGTTTTTATTTGTCAGTTCAATATCCATCTGATATTGGTACAGATATTTTGTCCGGTCATATCCCTTGACATTGAGCAGAATGTTTGTCACATAATAATCCCATTTCGTTAATTCATCCAAATCCTGATTCATTTTATCTTTTATAAAATTCGTACTCTCTGTCATGTCCTGCTCTGATTTAATGCTCAGCCGCATCTGCCCATGTCCAGCCAGAGTCGTGTCCCCCTGCAGGGCGCGCTGCCCGGAAGAACGTATTATCTGTTGCGCCACAGCTATCATGCTGTTCGTCACTCTGTTCGGCAGGCAGGAAAACAGACTGTCATCTGTGTGATAAGACTCCACATACTCAGACTTTTCCTCATCCGCCGCTTTGTCCGTATAAGAGGTATAGGATAAATAAGGATTGCCAAAATAATCGCTCACCAAATATTTCTCATCCAGACTCTTATACAGAGTGATATAATACTCAATTTCATCCATTCCTTCAAATTTCAGGGAAATATATATCGTCCTGCTCCCCCATGTGTCAGGCGAGTCAAAATAAGATATCTCCTCGATTCCCCGATAGGTCAGGTTTTTGCCGTCAAAATACTGATGGTATTTTGCCATGATCGCTTCCTTCATCTCTGCATTATAGGTATCCTCGTCCATATAAAGCATCATAGTGACAGCCGATTCCTCATCCCACAGCATAAATCCGGTAGAAAGATTTTCATATAAAGGCTCGATGTTCCCGGAGGCAAATTCCTCCCCGATATTCTGAAAACGGATTGCATCGTATATCAATTCAAAACTGACTCCTGTTTTCGTAATCTGCCCATAAGTGAGAACTGCCGTAGCTCCCGCGAATAATAATAAGAACAACACGCATACCCCTATCAAAAGGTTTTTTCTGCGCATTTTTTTCTTAAGCTTTTTCAGCGGCAAAACAGGCTCATTCCAATCCTTATTATCATCAATCCATCCTGCTTCCTGCTCCAGACTCTGCTTTAACTGTCTGCAGCTCTCACAATGCTCCAGATGCTCCTCCAGCTCTTTTTTGGTATCATCACTGCACAATCCGTCAAAATATAAGGGAAATAAATCTCTGGCAATATTACATTTCATAAAAAATCCTCCCTTTCCCGAAATCTTTCCACAATCTTTGTTTTTGCGCGATAATAGGTTACTCTCGCCCATGTGTCATTCCTCTGAAACAGCTCTGCAATCTCCCTGAAAGAATACTCTCCGTATACCCGCAGCATAAATACCTCTTTATACGGCTCCTCCAGGGTGTGAAGAATTTTTCTGATGACCTCCGCCTGTTCGTTCAGGATTATTTTTTCAAGCGTCATATCATGAAAGGACTCTGTCTTTTGAAGAAGCAGTTCCGAGTTGTTTTCCACATACTCATCGTAGGACTGCTGCCGATTATGCTTCCGGCAATAATTCAAATACTCGTTTTTGGCAATTTGGCAGAGCCATGTAGATATTTTACTCTCGCCGTGAAAGGAATCAATTTTCATGATTGCCTTTAAAAAAGTAGTCTGTACGATATCCTCCGCCAGCTCCTTATTTCTGCACTTCAGGTATATAAAATGATAAATCATTACTGCATACTCTTCATATAAATCATCTAATTCCACAGACAGACGCCCTCCTTTCGCAGTTTTCTATCGGAACCTTACTTTATTTATGACACAGCTTTCGACAAATCGTTACAAACCTGAAATCAGAGCATAACCCCCAATAGCGGCAACTATTTCAAGCATTCCCGTTTAAGATATTTTATAGATCAAATGAATCCTGCACTTGAAGAGTCATTCAGATTACAGTACAATAATGACATTCGATATGCAATTCAAAAATATGCGATTGAAAAACGGGAGATGAATCTTATGCCTGACCAACAAGCCTTTCAAGCCGCCAAGGACAAAATCATAGGAGTGGACAGACAACGTCTGGGTATCGGCACACTCTCCGAAAAGACTGTCCATGCAATTTTGAAAAATTTTTATGAGGCGGATGAAGACCATCAGGAAATTCCCATTGATAATTATGTGGCGGATATTTATCATGATGGTGAAATCATAGAAATTCAGACCCGGCAGTTTAATAAAATGCGCAATAAACTCAGTGCCTTTCTTCCTCTTTATCCTGTGACGATCGTCTACCCCATCCCGAGAGAAAAATGGGTAATCTGGATAGATCAAGAGAGCGGCGAACTGAGCAAGCCCCGCAAATCCCCAAAAAAGGGCAATCCATACATGGTTTTTCCCGAGTTATATAAGATCAAAATGTTTTTGAAAAATCCGAATCTCCGCCTGAAGCTGGTTCTTCTGGATATGGAGGAATATAAACTCTTAAACGGCTGGAGTAAAGATAAAAAAAAGGGATCCAGCCGCTATGACCGAATTCCTACCCAATTGATAGAAGAGGTAGAAATCAACTGCATAAAAGATTATATGCAGTTTGTGCCCTATGAGCTGGAAGGTGAGTTTACCGTAAAGGACTTTGGCAAAGCCGCCCATATTCCCGCTTCTCTGGCGGGCACTACCGTGAATATTTTGTATTATATCGGCGTCATCAATCGGACAGGAAAAAAAGGCAACGCTTATCTATATACCATTCACGAATATTAAAAACTATTTTCCGCCTCACCCTGTTTATCTCTGGCATACAGCATTTTCAAAATAATCGGCGTTGAAATGCTGGATACAATGATCAGCAAAATCACGGAAGTAAAGTATACAGAGGTGAGAAGTCCCACGGACAGACCTTTCTGTGCTACAATCAGGGCTACCTCTCCTCTTGTCATCATACCCACGCCTATTTTCAGAGAGTCAGAAAAATTGAATTTGCATATCTTTGCCATGAGACCGCAGCCGATAATTTTGCAAATCAATGCCACCAGCACAAACCCGACGGAAAAGAGCAAAATGCTGCTGTCAATATTGTCGATATTGGTCTTTAATCCGATACTTGCAAAGAAGATCGGATCAAACAGCATATAGGAATTTGTGTCCATTTTATTTGCTATATATTCGGAATCTCTGAGGGAACAGAGAATGATGCCCGCCACATAAGCGCCGGTGATATCCGCAATGCCAAAATATCTCTCCGCAACATACGCAAAGACAAAACAGAGGGACAGACCTAAAATAGGGATTCTTCTGGTATGAGGATATCTCTCATCAATCTTCTTGAATATTTTATATAAAAAGAATCCGACTACCAGCACAAAGGCAAAGAACAATACAGTGGAAATCACCACCTGTCCCGGATTGGAATCGGGATTCTTGACACCGACGACGAAGGTGAGGACAATAATACCTATGACGTCATCGATAATGGCGGCGCTTAAAATCGTAGTCCCTACTTTTCCCTTTAATTTTCCTAATTCTTTCAGAGACTGCACCGTGATACTCACGCTGGTGGCGGTCATGATAACGCCAATGAAAACTGCCATGTAAAATTTCTCAGAACCCCAGGGAGCCGTTCCATAAAATCCCATATAGAGCAGAGTGCCGCCCACCAGCGGGACAAACACGCCCGCACAGGCAATCAGAAACGCGATAGGTCCTGTCTTTAACAATTCTTTTAAATCCGTATCCAGACCCGCGGAAAACATCAGGAGAATCACGCCTATCTCCGCCATCTGTGTCAGAAAATCAGTCTGTTGAACCAATCCGAGAATACTGGGACCGATCAAAAGACCCGCGATAATCTCACCCACAACCTGGGGCGCTTTAAATTTTCTCGCCACAAGTCCAAAAAATTTTGCAAATATGATAATGATGGCGAGATCTTTAAAAATTACATATGCTTCCATTTTAAATCCGCTCCTTTATTCCACAACATCGGGCAGTTTACAGATATCCGCCCACTCCGCACCGGGACAGGAACGCTCCAATTCCTCTATAGTCAGTCTCACACAACTGCTGGAGCTGCCTGCTGCCGGGAGAGCCATGTCAAAACGCTTCATGGATTCATCCAGATATACCTTAACCTTTCCCTCAGGATTTGCATAAGGACATACGCCCCCGATACTATGTCCGGTGTATTCCACGACCTCCTCCGGTGTCAGCATCTTCGCCTTCATGCCAAATTTGTCCTTAAACTTCCTGTTATCCACCTTTGTGTCGCCGCTGGTCACAATCAATACTGCATAATCTCCTACCTTAAATGACAGAGTCTTTGCAATCATGGCGGGAATCACACCCGCAGCATGAGCGGCAAGCTCCACCGTGGCGCTGGATTCCGTAAACTCTTCCACTTTTCCATCCAAATCAAACTGTTTTAAATACTCCTTTACCGCTACAACCGACATTTTATCACCCTTTCTTAAAAAGTTTAGATTAAAAAGTTGAAAATAAGAAAATTTAAATAAGAAAAGTTTGTACCCCATGGCACAAACTTTTCCGGTACATCCTCATATAATCTACACCCAAAAAACAGGAATTTCAAGAAATTTTTTAAGATTCTTCCGTATCAGATTCCTGCTCCTCGTCAGATATCTTTTCGCGAACCTTGGCAATCTGCGCTACCTTGACGCCTTCGTCCAGATTCATCATCTTCACACCGGAGGTAATCCTTCCCAATGTGGAGATATCCTGCATCCTCAGTTGGATGATAACTCCCTCTGTGGTGATCATCATCAGCTCATTATCATCCGTCACAGCCTTTGCGCCCACCACATCTCCGGTTTTCTCTGTAATCTTATAGCATTTTACGCCCTTACCGCCGCGCTTCTGCACTGTAAATTCGTCCAGATAGGTACGCTTTCCGAGGCCGTTTTCGGACACGATCAAAAGGGAATCGCCCTGAATCTGCAGCTGCATACCGATGACCTCATCCTCAGGGGACAGATTCATGCCAATGACGCCCATGGAAGCTCTTCCCGTGGGACGCACATCCGTTTCTTTAAAGCGGATGCACATTCCCTGCTTCGTCACCAGGAAAATTTCGCTGTCTGCATCGGTGGTCTTTACCTCAATCAGTTCGTCGTCATCCCTCAAAAGAATTGCCGTGAGGCCATTTTTTCTCACATTTGCAAAATCTGCGAGGGGCGTTTTCTTCACAATACCTTTTTTAGTAACCATAAAGAGATATTTATTCTCGTCATATTCCTTAATGGGAATCATGGCAGTGATCTTCTCTCCAGGCTGAAGCTGGAGCAGATTGATCACTGCGGTTCCCCGGGCAGTTCTGCCGGCTTCGGGAATCTCGTAGGCTTTCAGGCGATATACCCGTCCCATATTGGTAAAGAAATTCATATAGTGATGGGTGGTGCTCATCAAAAGGTCTTCGATGTAATCGTCCTCGATGGTCTGCATACCCTTGATGCCCTTGCCACCACGATTCTGAGCCTTAAAATTATCCACCGTCATGCGCTTGATGTAACCCAGTCTGGTCATGGCAATTACGGTATTGTCGTAAGGAATCAAATCTTCCATGGAGATATCAAATTCATCGAAACCGATGGTACTTCTCCTGTCGTCACCGTATTTCTCTGCAATCATCATGATTTCTTCCTTGATGACGCCCAACAAGAGTTTTTCGTCCGCAAGGATTGCCTTCAATTCTCCAATGCGAATTTCCAGCTCTCTGTGCTCATTTTCAAGCTTCTCTCTCTCCAGACCAGTGAGCGCTCTCAGACGCATATCAACAATGGCCTGAGCCTGAACATCGGAAAGCTCAAATCTCTCAATCAATCTATCCTTGGCAATCTGAGTATTCTGGCTGCCGCGGATAATGGAAATCACTTCATCAATAAAGTCAAGAGCCTTCAAAAGACCCTGTAAAATATGGTCTCTCTCCTCGGCTTTATTCAAATCATATTTTGTTCTCCGGGTGACTACATCCTCCTGATGCTGCAGATAAAAATCCAGCATCTCAAGAAGGTTCATAACCTTGGGCTCATTGTTTACCAGAGCCAGCATGATCACGCCAAAGGTATCCTGAAGCTGTGTATGCTTGAACAATTGATTTAAAATCACATTGGCGTTGACGTCACGGCGCAGTTCAATTACCACGCGAACGCCCTCTCTGTTGGACTCATCGCGGATATCCGTGATACCGTCAATCTTTTTTAATTTCACAAGCTCTGCAATCTTGACGATCAGATTGGCCTTGTTCACCATATAGGGCAGTTCCGTGGCTATAATCTGAGTCTTTCCATTCGGCAGGGTCTCGATATTGGTCACCGCGCGGATTCTGATTTTGCCGCGTCCGGTGCGGTAGGCTTCCTCGCAGCCTCTCGTACCCATGATCAGACCGCCTGTGGGAAAATCGGGAGCCTTTACAATAGGCAGCACTTCTTCAATCGTGGTAGCCCTGTTTTCCTGAACCCGATTGTCAATGATCTTTACTACAGCATTTACGACCTCGCGGAGATTGTGAGGCGGAATATTGGTGGCCATACCCACCGCGATACCAGTGGTGCCGTTTACCAGTAAATTCGGGTAACGGCTGGGCAGTACCACAGGTTCCTTCTCCGTATCGTCGAAGTTCGGTACGAAATCTACCGTGTCCTTGTTGATATCAGCCAGAAGCTCCATGGAAATCCTGGAAAGCCGCGCCTCCGTGTAACGCATGGCGGCGGCTCCGTCACCGTCCATGGAACCGAAATTGCCGTGACCGTCAACTAAAGGATATCTGGTGGACCATTCCTGCGCCATATTTACCAGCGCGCCATAGATGGAACTGTCTCCGTGGGGATGATATTTACCCATGGTATCACCGACAATACGGGCACTCTTACGGTGCGGCTTGTCGGGACCATTGTTCAATTCAATCATGGAATAAAGCACTCGGCGCTGAACCGGCTTCAGACCATCTCTCACATCAGGGAGAGCCCGGGATGCGATAACGCTCATGGCGTAATCTATATAGAACGTCTCCATCCGCTCTTTCAAATCTACCTCGTGGATTTTATCCACATCGTGAACCTTATCAAAAATATCGTCGTTCATAATCAACCTTTCTGTATACTCTTTCTTTTAAATGTCAAGATTCTTGACAAATCTTGCATTCTCTTCTATAAATTCACGTCGAGGTTCCACTTTATCTCCCATTAATGTAGTGAAAGTCAGATCCAATTCGGACTCTGTCTCCTCGTCATAGTTGACCCGGAGAAGAATACGGCGTTCAGGATCCATGGTAGTCTCCCAGAGCTGCTCCGCATCCATCTCTCCAAGACCTTTATAACGCTGGATTTTATTATTCTGGTCGCGTCCCACTTCCTTTAAAATTTCATCAAGCTCCTCATCGCTGTAGGCGTACCACACCTTTTTATTTTTTTCAAGCTTATAGAGAGGAGGCTTTGCAAGAAATACATGTCCCTGCTTGATCAGCTCCGGCATGAAACGATACAGGAAGGTGAGCAGCAGAGTACTGATATGTGCGCCGTCCACATCCGCATCGGTCATAAGAATAATTTTATTATAGCGGAGCTTGGAAATATCAAAATCTTCATGGATACCTGTGCCAAAAGCGGTTATCATGGCTTTGATTTCCGCATTGGCATAGATTTTGTCAAGTCTTGCCTTTTCCACATTCAGAATCTTTCCGCGCAGCGGCAGGATTGCCTGTGTCGCGCGGGAGCGCGCGGTTTTTGCGCTTCCTCCTGCGGAATCTCCCTCAACGATGTAAATCTCACAATTTGCAGGGTCTTTGTCGGAACAGTCCGCAAGCTTTCCGGGAAGAGACATTCCCTCTAAAGCGGTTTTTCTTCTGGTTAAATCCCTTGCCTTTCTCGCCGCTTCCCTTGCTCTCTGGGCGAGAATGGATTTCTCACAGATGGATTTGGCAATAGCAGGATTCTGTTCCAGAAAATATATGAGCTGCTCGCTTACAATACTGTCAACAGCGCCTCTTGCCTCGCTGTTTCCCAATTTCTGCTTTGTCTGTCCCTCAAACTGAGGGTCTTCAATTTTTACGCTGACAATGGCGGTCAGACCTTCTCTGATATCCTCGCCGGACAAATTTGGCTCACTGTCCTTTAAAAGCTTAGCATTGCGGGCATAATCATTAAAAGTCTTGGTAATGGCATTCCTAAATCCCATCAGATGGGTGCCGCCCTCAGGCGTATTAATATTGTTTACAAAACTGAAAACACTCTCGTTATAAGAATCGTTGTGCTGGAAGGAAACCTCCACATAAACATGATTCTTCTCTCCCTCAAAATAAATAATCTTTTCATAGAGAGGGTCTTTACTCTTATTTAAATAAGCGACAAACTCCTTGATTCCGCCCTCATAATAAAACTCGATCACCTTCTGACGCTTTCCGTTGTCGAGATTAATATAATGAGTTTTGCCTATTTTTCCGCCTGTCATGACCTTTTTGGAATTTTCTGTTTTGTCTGCGCCGGCTCTGGATAAGAGCTCGTCTATCTGCTTTTTCTCAAGCTCTTTCTCATTTGAGCTCAAAGTCTCAGAAGCTGCAGTTTCAGAAACCACAGTCTCAGAAGCCACAGTCTCAGAAGCCACAGTTTCAAAGGCAGACTCCGGAGCAACCGTCATTTCCTCTACAGTTTCCTCTTCATCCCGGTTATCCCTGAGAATAATGCGAAGACCCTTGGTTAAAAACGCCATCTCGCGCAGTCTTCTCTTCAATACATCAAATTCATATACCGTAGTCTCAGTAAAAATTGTATTATCCGGCAAAAACGTAACCTTTGTACCGGTTTTGTCAGGAGGACAGGTTCCAACCTCTTTCAGGGAATATATCACATGTCCTCTCTCATAACGCTGTCTGTAGACCTTTCCTTCCTGGCAGATTTCTACCTCAAGCCATTCAGAGAGAGCATTTACAACTGAGGCGCCCACGCCGTGCAGTCCGCCGGAAACCTTATACCCTCCACCGCCGAATTTACCGCCGGCATGAAGGATGGTAAACACAACCTCCACAGCCGGGATTCCCGCTTTATGGTTAATTCCCACAGGGATTCCCCGCCCATTATCTATGACTGTGACAGAATTATCTTCATTGATGGTGACGTCTATGGTATCACAATAACCGGCAAGAGCTTCATCCACCGCATTGTCAACAATCTCATAGACAAGATGATGGAGTCCTCTGCTCGAAGTGGTGCCGATATACATACCCGGTCTTTTGCGAACGGCTTCCAGACCTTCCAAAATCTGAATCTGATCCGCGCCGTATTCATTTTCAACAACTGTGTTATTCATGGTTTCTTCGCTCATGATTCCTCCTGATTATTGCCCATAAGTGTGACTGTCCCTTCTGTCACTTTAAATACACGATTAATCTCAAATCGGTTATTTACAAATTCTTCCAGACCCGTGCAGGTAATGATAGTCTGGATGTCTCCTATGCTGTTCAAAAGATAATTTTGTCTGTTGCTGTCAAGTTCCGAAAGAACATCGTCCAGAAGAAGAATCGGATTGTCCTTGGTAATCTTTTTTACCAGCTCGATTTCTGAAAGCTTTAACGACAGAGCTGCTGTCCTCTGCTGACCCTGAGAACCAAATCTGCGGATGTCAACCTGGCCGACCATAATCGAAAAATCGTCTCTGTGGGGACCCACGGTGGTCATTTTCGCCTTGATATCTCTATCCTGCCTTTCTCTCATGCTCTTCTCAAAATCTTTGATCTCAACATTCGGTTCATAGACAATGCGAAGCTCTTCCTTATCCCCGGAAAGCTTTTTGTGGATATCATAGATGATTTCATTAAGCTGCTCAACAAAAATCCTTCGGCGCTCTATAATTTTCGATCCGTAGGAAACCAGCTGCATGTCCCATATATTCAAGGTTTCCTTCAAATCGGGATTCATGTACATATCCTTCAGAAGCTTATTTCTCTGATTTACTATTTTATTATAATTATTAAGATTATACAGATAAATGGAATCTAACTGACAAAGCTCCATATCTATAAATCTTCTTCTCTCTGCCGGACCATTTTTGATGATTCCCAGATCCTCGGGAGAAAAGAAAACCACATTGCAGAGACCAAGCAAATCCGCGGCTTTTTTCAGTTTTTTACCATCCACTGCAATACCCTTTGATTTGGATTTGCGAAGATGCATATCCACTCTGGTCTCCACATTTTCCTTCTCTATGTAAGTCCTGATATGCGCTTCCTCTTTCTCAAAGTTGACAATTTCCTTATCCTTGCTTCCCTTGTGAGATTTTGTGGTGGCAGCTACATAAATTGCTTCCAAAATATTTGTTTTTCCCTGGGCATTATCCCCGTACAGAATGTTGGTTCTCTTGTCAAACTGCAGCTCAAGAGATTCATAATTCCTGTAATCCGCCAGCTCTAAGGATTTTATTATCATTTTTATACCTGTCACTCTGATTATTTTATATAAAGCGTATTGCCTTCATATTCTACCACATCACCTGCCACCAGCTTTTTCCCGCGCTGAAGCTCCACATGTCCGTTGACCTTCACAAGTCCGTCCTGTATGGCAAACTTTGCATCCACTCCGGATTCCGCCAGGCCTGCAGCCTTTAAAGCCTGTCCGAGCTTAATATAATCATCTCTCAATTGAATTGTCTGCATAATATAAGCCCCTTAACTTACCGTTGAGAAATTAACAGGCAGAATCAGATAGATATAGCTTTCCTCAGGATTTTTAATAAAGCATGGAGCCTTTGGATTGACCATATATAACTCAACCTCTTCGTCCTCTATCACGCGGAGGGCGTCAATCAAAAACTTGGGATTAAAGCCAATCATCAAATCCTTACCGTTCTTTTCGATGTCGATATCCTCATTCATGCTGCCGAGGACGGAATTAATTCTCAGTTCCATGCTTTCATCAGTGATGTTGATGATAATCGGTTTTTTATCTCCCTCTTTCACAAGAAGGGTAGCGCGGTCAATACAATTTAAAAATTCCTTTTTGTTTATCTTAACCTTTGTCTCATAATCGCTGGAAAGCATCTGGTCAATCTTAAAATACTCCCCCTCGATCAGACGGGATACCACCGTGGTATTTTCAAACTCAAACACAATATGCTTCGGTGTAAAGGAGATAACCACATCGCTCTGTGCATCTCCGGGCAGGATTTTGCTGACCTCGTTCAGGGTCTTACCGGGAACTACTACTTTTCTCGGTTCATAATTGTCCTTTAATTCAATTTTGCGGATAGAAATACGATGGCCGTCCAGAGAGACCACTTTCAGCTCATTTCCGTTGATATCAAACAGCTCGCCTGTCATAAGCTTATTATTATCATTGTCAGAAATGGAAAAAATAGTCTGTCTCACCACTTCCTTCAGTGTAAACTGGCTGATGATAAGCTGGCTGTCCTTCTCAATTTCAGGAAGATAGGAGAAATCCTCTCCTGATTTGCCTATAATATTAAATTTTGACTTTCCACAGGTAATGCTTGTCTTGTAGGAATCGTCCGTGCTGATCAGGATTTCATCTTCAGGGAGCTTTCTCACAATCTCAAGGAAAATCTTTGCATCCAGTGCAATGATCCCTTTCTCCAGGATATCTCCCTCAACGGTTGTCTCGATTCCAAGCTCCATATCGTTTGCAGTAAGTTTTATTATGCTGCCGGTAGCGTCTACAAGAATGCATTCAAGAATAGACATGGTAGTTTTGTTCGGAACCGCTTTTGATACTGTCTGGACTCCATTCAGGAGATTGGATTTTAAACATCTCAATTTCATGTGCATAACTCCTTCAAACTTTTTCGATGACCTTTTTTTATATATTTATAAAGATTTTAAAAGTAATCAGTAATAATAGCTGTTGATATGTGCAAAACCATTTTTATTATACTATTTTTGGGACAAAAATGAAATGATTTTCTATGCGAATATTTCAGGACAACCTCATAATAAATCTGAAGTTATCAACATCCCTTTTTTAGAAGCATTTTTAAGGTCAGGATGGATTAATTTTTTTTATGATGATATCCACCTTATTCTTGAAATCCTCATTGTTCATAATTTCATTTTCTATGCGCTTGCAGCCATGCATGACTGTGGTGTGATCTTTCTTATTTAATATAGTAGCGATATTCTCAAGGGAAATATCTATGAGATTCCTGCAAAGATACATCACTACCTGCCTCGGAAGAACAAATTCGGAATTTCTTCTCTTTGAGGTGATGTCCTCAGGTTTTACTCCGAAGTGATCCGCCACGATATTGATGATGAGAGCAGGTGTAATCTCATTTGGTTTATTAGGATAAATGACGTCCTTTAAGGCTTCTTCCGCCAGAGGAAGAGTGAGCTCTACCTTATTTAATTTAGCTGCCGCTATAATCTTGTTGAAGGCTCCCTCCAGCTCCCTGATATTTGATTTGATGTTAGTGGCTATATAATTGATGATGTCTTCGCCTATATTTAGTTCGCAGTTCTCTGCATTTTTGCGGAGAATTGCCATTCTCGTCTCATAATCGGGAGGCTGGATGTCCGCTATCAATCCCCACTCAAAACGGGAACGGAAGCGCTCCTCGAGTATCTCTATTTCCTTCGGAGGTTTGTCCGAGGATAAGACAATTTGTTTTCTCGTGGTGTGCAGGGCGTTGAAGGTATGGAAAAATTCTTCCTGGGTACTCTCTTTTCCGATGATAAACTGCACATCGTCTACCATGAGCACATCCACATTCCTGTATTTTTCGCGGAGCTTGTTCATGGAAGCCGCGTTACCGCTTCGGATGGAGTCAATCACCTCGTTGGTAAAATCTTCGCTGGTGACGTACAAAACCTTTTTGTCTGAGTTCTGCTCCAGAATAAAATGACCGATGGAGTGCATCAAATGAGTTTTCCCCAGTCCGGGTCCTCCATATAAATAGAGAGGATTGTAAACTTCCCCGGGATTCTCAGCCACTGCAAGACATGCGGAATGAGCAAATTTATTGTTGCTTCCCACCACAAAGGTGTCAAATTTATATTTTGGATTTAAATGAGCATTTTCATAATTTATGTTGAAGACAGGATTTCCATGGGAAGTATCGTTTTCTGCCTCACTATTTAATTTCAAATCCTTTTCCAGCACAAAGCTGATTTCGTAATTGTGGTCAAACATCTCTGTGATGGTCACCTGAAAAAATTTGCTGTATTTGGAAGAAATATAATTCAGGGACATACCCTGATCGGAGGGTATGATAATATATACCACGTCATCAATCGTGTCGTGGTATTCGAGAGGTTCTACCCATGTGTGAAAAGAGATGGGAGAAAGCTCATACTCTCTCCTTACGGTCTCTTTTATGATATTCCAGTTTTCTTTGATCAAATCCATTTGAATGTATTCCTTCCATTTTCCAGCTTCTATCTGACGCCGTAAAAACTCCCATATACCATTCTAATATAAAGAAATAAATATTTCAAATGTTAGTTATGAACATAAAACCACTCTGGAAGGAATAAAGATATCCACATGTTGTTCATAACTATGTTTATAAATTATAAAAAAATTATGTTATGTGGATATCAGGTAAAATTGTGGATTGGCTTTTAAATCGGTTTTATTCGTACTTTTAAACATATAAAATATATTTATCCACAAATAATGAACAATTTGTGGATATTTTAAACCGTATAAAAAAATGTGTATATCTATGTGGATAAGTGCTTCCAAAAAAAATTTATATAAATTTTATATGAAAAATCCTTTATTTTTAAGTATTTTTGCTTGACAGAATCAATCTTTTCTTATAAAATCAAATATGCTATTTTCCTGAAAAAGAAGGAGGTGCATCTTCATGAAAATGACATTTCAGCCTAAAAAGCGTTCTCGTGCCAGAGTACATGGTTTCAGAGCAAGAATGAGTACTCCCGGAGGAAGAAAAGTTTTAGCAGCAAGACGTGCAAAAGGAAGAAAGAGATTATCCGCATAGGTCACAGAAATGTGACCTTTTTGCAATTTTTATACTTTATAAAAATTTTTATCCTTTTGTGCTAAGAGGAAATTCAATGCATTTTTCAGAATCATTAAAAAAGAATCACCAGTTTCGGTCGGTATATAAGGATGGTAGATCGCATGCCAACAAATACCTTATTATGTATATTATGGAAAATGGCCTGGGTATTAACCGGATTGGGATTAGTGTGAGTAAAAAAGTAGGAAACAGTGTTGTGAGACATCGCGTCACAAGACTTATTCGGGAAAGTTATAGATTACAGGAAAACGTATTCAATAGTGGTTTGGATATGGTAATCATCGCGAGACCGGGTGCAGCTGCCGTAGGTTATAAAGAGGTAGAGAGCGCACTGCTACATTTGGGTAAACTTCATCATATTGTTGAAGCTGTTTGAAACATTTTTATGAAAAAACTTTTTATTGCCGTTATAAAATTTTATCAAAGATATTTGTCTCCGCTAAAGAGGACAAAATGTCCCTATATTCCTACCTGTTCTCAATATGGTCTGGAAGCCATAGAGAAATACGGCGTTTTGAAGGGGGGTATTTTGGCGTTTTGGAGAATTCTTCGATGTAACCCTTTTTCAAAGGGCGGATATGATCCTGTTCCATAATATGGTTTTCAGTATGATATCGGAACACGGCAAAGCCAGGAGGATGAATGAACGGTATTTTATTGACACAGAATTCCACACCTGTTTTTAAGTATATTGTGTGGATACTCGGCAAGATCATGGAGGGGATTTTCAATGTAATTGATCTGATAGGAATTCCCAATATCGGTTTGGCTATTATTTTGTTTACTATTGTAATTAATCTTTTGATGATGCCCCTGACTATTAAGCAGCAGAAATTTGCAAAGCTTTCGTCAAAAATGAGTCCTGAGCTTCAGGCGATTCAGACGAAATATAAGAATCGCAAGGATCAGAATTCTCAGATGGCCATGAATAATGAAATGCAGGCCGTATATGCAAAATATGGCGTGTCTCCCACAGGCAGCTGTGGATATCTTTTGATACAAATGCCTATTTTGCTGGCATTGTATCGGGTTATCTATGCCATGCCCGCCTATGTGACGAAAATAGGCGATACTTTCCGTGTACTTGCGGCGAAGGTTATTGCTACCGACGGTGCGGAGTGGCTGATGAATCCCACCTATACGGAATTTGCCAATGCGGAGCAGGTAGCTGCTTCCAGCAAAATAGCCAACACAGTGGCAATGTATGGAAAAAGCATGACAAATGGAAGTCTTGAGAATGGCATTGTGGATGTTTTGAACAGGCTTTCCTCGTCGGACATGTCTTTGGTTGCGCAGCACTATAATCTTTCAGACCTTACCTTTAATGGAAATTTGATTATCGGAAATGAGACGACTCGCGGTCTGATAGATACCTACAATAATTTCCTGGGCTTGAACATAGGAGATTCTCCTCAGCAGTTGATTGTGGAAGCTTTTCACAATGGCGCATGGCTTATTTTAATCGGCGCTCTGGCAATTCCTGTCCTGTCTGCAGTGACTCAGTGGATTAGTGTGAAATTGATGCCGCAGCAGGAAAATAGTGCAAACATGGACGAGCAGACTGCACAGATGCAGAGCACGATGAAGACCATGAATATGGTCATGCCCCTGTTGTCAGCATGGTTTTGTTTTTCACTGCCTGCAGGTATGGGTCTCTATTGGGTGGCAGGAAGCGTAGTGAGAGGTATTCAGCAGGTATTGATCAATAAGCATATTGATAAGATGGATTTTAATGCCATTATTGAAAAAAATGCTGATAAGAGTGCCAAAAAGATTGAAAAGCTCAAGGAGAATCAGGAAAAATTAAATGCCTATGCCAATATGAATACGAAAAATATCAAGAGTATTCAGCAGAGGGCAAATATTGATGCCTCCAGAAATAGTAATACTTCCAAAAATAGTAATACTTCCAGGAATAATAATACTTCCAAAAATAATGATACTTCTAAAAATAATGGAAATACAAAATCCGGAAGTATGATGGCGAAGGCAAATATGGTGAGCGAGTACAATAAGCGAAATAATAAATAGCTAATTAATAAATGATTCATATTCATTTTATGAAAGAATGGAGGAAAAGATGGAATTTATTGAAGTATCTGCTAAAAATTTGAGTGATGCAATTACAGAAGCTTGTCAGAAATTAGGTGTGACCAGTGATAGACTCCATTATGATGTGATAGAGGAAGGTTCCAATGGATTTTTGGGGATTGGTTCCAAGCCTGCAGTAATCAAAGCTGCAATCAAAGAGGAAGCGGAGGAGAAGGCGGAAAAACCTGTGCTCTCCAAAGCATCAGAATCCGTAAAGCCTGAGAAATCTACCAATGTTTTGAGTGTTTCAAATACAAATGTTTCTACAAATGCTTCCGCTGATTCTGTTGAGGGGAGAGCAGAAGTTTTCCTGAACGATGTCTTTAAGGCTATGAATCTTGAGGTATCCGTGAATGTGAAATATGATGCCTCAGACAGATCCATGGATATTGATTTGAGCGGTGATGAGATGGGCATCCTCATCGGTAAGAGAGGACAGACCCTGGACTCCCTTCAATATCTTGTATCTCTTGTAGTAAATAAGGATTCTGATAATTATATCAGAGTGAAGGTTGACACGGAGAATTATAGAGAGAGAAGGAGAGAGACTCTTGAAAATCTGGCAAAAAATATTGCCTATAAAGTAAAGAGGACTAAGAGGCCTGTGTCTCTGGAGCCCATGAATCCTTATGAGCGACGCATTATCCACTCTGCGCTGCAAAATGACAGATATGTCACAACACACAGCGAGGGGGACGAGCCCTTTAGAAGAGTGGTTGTCACTTTAAAGAGATAGTTTTATAACAATTCCATCATTTTATGTGTCAGACAGACCGGGTATGTGATATAATTCATATATCCGGTTTTTGATGCACAGAGAAAATAATGGAAAAAATAGAGGAATAGGAAAATAAAGGAATAAAGATGAATACAGATACGATTGCGGCCATAGCTACAGCTTTGTCAAATGCCGGTATCGGGATTGTCAGGATCAGCGGTGAGGAGGCTGTGACAGTCGGGGATAATTTATTTCGCACCCCGGGCGGCAGAAAAATTTTAAAAAAGGTTGAAAGTCATACCATACATTATGGTTATGTGATTGATCCTTCAAAAAATAATGAAATCATAGATGAAGTGATGGTTTCTGTTATGAGAAAACCGAGAAGCTTTACTGCTGAGGATACTGTGGAGATTCATTGCCATGGCGGTGTACTTGTAGTGCAGAAGATTCTTGAGCTTGTCTGCCAAAACGGAGCAAGACTGGCGGAGCCCGGAGAGTTTACCAAGAGGGCTTTTCTAAACGGAAGGATTGACCTGTCCGAGGCGGAAGCAGTCATGGATTTGATTCATTCTCAAAGTGAGCTGGCATTAAAATGTTCCGTCAATCAGCTTCAGGGAAAATTATCTGATAAAATAAGAATGCTTCGGGATACATTAATCTATGAGATTGCTTTTATCGAGTCAGCTCTGGATGACCCTGAACATATCAGCCTGGAAGGATATCCTGAGACCTTGCATCAAAAAATAGAAACTGTCAGAGAGCAGATAAATGATCTGATTGCTGCCTCAGCTAACGGGAGATTGATAAGGGAAGGAATCTCCACAGTGATTCTCGGAAAACCAAATGTGGGAAAATCCTCTCTTTTGAATATGCTTTTGGGGGAGGATAGAGCGATTGTCACAGATATAGCGGGTACTACGAGAGATGTGCTGCAGGAGAGTATTAAATTGGATAATATCCTTTTGAATATTGTAGATACGGCAGGTATCCGTGCCACGGAGGATATCGTGGAGAAAATCGGCGTGGAGAAAGCCAGAAAATATGCTCAGGATGCGGATCTGATTCTCTGCGTGGTGGACGCCTCTCAGGAATTAGATGAGAGCGACAGAGAAATTTTTTCTCTGATTGATGACAAAAAGTCCATTATTCTTTTTAATAAATCGGATTTGGAACAAAAGGTGGAGGAAGAACAGATTCTTGCTCTGCACAAGGGTATTTTGATACGCACTTCCACAAAGGACGGCAGTGGGATCCGGGAGCTTTGTGAAACCATTCAGAAAATGTTTTTTGACGGTGTGATAGAGAGTCAGGAGGAGCCTGTGATTACGAATCTCCGTCACAGAAAAGCTCTTGAAAGTGCTTTTGAAAGTCTGGGGCTGGTGTTAAAAAGTATCGAGGATGGTATGCCTGAGGATTTTTATTCTATTGATCTGATGAGTGCCTACTCTTCTCTGGGATTGATTATCGGAGAAGAGGTGGAGGATGATTTGATGGATGAAATTTTCAGTAAATTCTGCATGGGAAAATAACGGAAGGGTCAACTTGCATTATGGATAAAAAGCTCAATGAAATTAGAGAGAAGGTAGATGTCTGTGTGGTGGGCGCCGGCCATGCCGGATGTGAAGCTGCCCTTGCCTGTGCGCGCCTCGGGCTGGAGACTGTCATTTTTACGGTGAATGTGGACAGCATTGCCCTGATGCCCTGCAATCCCAACATCGGCGGTTCTTCCAAGGGACATCTGGTGAGAGAGTTGGATGCCTTGGGCGGTGAGATGGGCAAAAATATAGACAAGACTTTTATTCAATCTAAAATGCTGAATCTCTCCAAGGGTCCTGCGGTACATTCTCTGAGAGCTCAGGCTGACAAGGCGGATTATACCAGAGCCATGCGAAAGGTTTTGGAAAATCAGGAGCATCTGACTATCAAACAGGCGGAGGTCTGTGAGCTTTTATGGGAAAATGAGAATAAGAGCGAAGCTGAAAGAAATGAAGTTAAAAAGAATGAAGCTGAAAAGGATGAATTTGGAAAAAAAACAGCTCGGAAAATAATTACCGGCGTCAGGATTTTTACTGGCGGAATTTATGAATGTAAGGCTGTGATACTCTGCACGGGAACCTATCTGAATGCCAGATGCCTCTGCGGAGAAGCCATCACTTATACGGGTCCAAATGGATTACAATCAGCGACATATCTGTCAGATTCTTTGCGTGAGATTGGGATTGCGCTGCGCCGTTTTAAGACGGGTACTCCTGCCAGAATGGATAAGAGAAGTATTGATTTTACTAAAATGGAAGAGCAGTTTGGGGATGAGAGAATTGTGCCTTTTTCTTTTTCTACGGATCCTGAAAAGATACAAAAGGAACAGGTTTCCTGCTGGCTGACCTATACCAATGAAAAGACTCATGAGATTATCCGGGATAATCTGGATCGCTCTCCTATTTATGCGGGAATTATAGAGGGCACCGGCCCCAGATATTGTCCGTCTATCGAAGATAAGGTTGTAAAATTTGCGGAGAAGGAGAGACATCAGGTTTTCATTGAACCGGAGGGAATCCATACAAATGAAATGTATGTGGGCGGTATGTCCTCTTCCCTGCCGGAGGATGTGCAGCTTGCAATGTATCGCACTGTTCCCGGTCTGGAACATTGTAAAATTGTGCGCAATGCCTATGCCATTGAATATGATTGTATTGCTGCCGGGCAGCTCTGTCCGAGTCTGGAGTTTCGTTCGGTAAAAGGACTCTTCAGCGGCGGGCAGTTTAACGGGAGCAGCGGTTATGAGGAAGCTGCCTCTCAGGGATTGGTGGCGGGTATCAATGCCGCCATGGAAATTTTGAATAAAGAGCCTTTGATTCTGGACAGAGGAGAGAGTTATATAGGTGTTTTGATTGATGATTTAGTGACTAAGGATAACAGAGAACCTTATCGTATGATGACATCCCGGGCAGAATATCGCCTTCTTTTGCGTCAGGATAATGCAGACTTGCGCCTTAGAGAAAAAGGTTTCCAAATAGGTCTGATTACTGAAGAACAGTATAGGGAGGTACAGGCAAAAAAATATTTAATCGAAAAGGAAGCTGACCGCCTGAAAAATACCATGGTGGGCGCGAATAAGGAGATTCAGAATTTTTTGGAGAAATATGGCAGCGCTTCTTTAAAAACGGCAGCCAGTCTTGCGGAGTTGATTTGCAGACCTGAGCTTTCTTATGATATTTTGAGTGAAATTGACAGGAATCGAAAAGATTCTATGACTGATTTTATCAAAGAAGCTAAAGAATTATATGGAGAGGTGAGTGATAAATTACTCTCAGGAGTCATTGAACAGGTTCAGATAGAGATTAAATACGAAGGTTATATTTTAAGGCAGAAACGTCAGGTTGAACAATATAAAAAGATGGAAAAGAAAAAAATACCGGAAGATTTGGATTATGATGAAGTACCTTCCCTGCGTTTGGAGGCGAGACAAAGGTTGAAGGAATTCAGACCTGTGTCTGTGGGACAGGCTTCCAGAATCTCCGGAGTCTCTCCATCGGATATTTCTGTTTTACTGATTTTTTTGGAACATAAAGGCAGAGCGTAAACTGACTGTTTTATAATTTTAAAATGAGAGCACTATGATAAAAAAATATTTATATACACATTGCAAAGGAGTGAATTTCTATGTTCAAGAAAATTTTAAGATGTATGGCGGTTTTTGCAGCGGCGACTTTATTTCTGACCTCCTGCGGGGCAAAGACAAAACAAACTGAAATTACACAGTCAAACGGTGAAAATCAACCTCTTGCTGACAGCTCGTCTCTCTCTTGGGTGACGTGGGGCGGATATGACAAATTTTGGGAGTTGCTCGACGAGACCTATCCCGATATTGAAATTGACTATGTGGGTTATGATGGCTCAAATTATTTGGGCTACAGCTGGGCGCAGATGAGGGCGGACGACATCACAGACCTGTTCAGTACCTCGCAGGTACTTGACAAAGAGCTTGCCAAGGAACGGCTTATAGACCTGTCGAGCTATGACTTTACAGCAGATATTTCCACGTCCATACTCGACCAAATGTCCGTGGACGGCGGGATTTATATGCTGCCCGTCA
>N._stephensi_711_cecum__coassemble_17_pt1 | contig 64409 bp, 58 predicted proteins | sample N__stephensi_711_cecum__metabat2_high_PE_008 | metagenome-assembled genome bin N | reverse complement strand
GGACGGAGGAGAGCGAGGACAACTGCGCGGTGCTGGCAGTGGAGGAGATGATGGACTATCTGGCAAACGGCAATATCAGAAACAGCGTGAACTATCCCGCATGTGATATGGGCGTCTGCACACAGGCCGGACGTGTGGCGATTTTCCACAAAAATATTGCGAACATGATCACGAAATTTACGGCTGAGTTTGGCGATAAGGGTATCAACATCACCGATCTGATGAACAAGTCCAGAGGCGAGTATGCCTACACGATGCTGGATATCGAGACGCCTGCGCCCGAGGAGGCGGTGAAGGCATTGGAGAAGATAGAAGGCGTATTTCGCGTGAGAGTGGTGAAAGCGTGACAAAATATCAGCGCATTACCCACACCTTTGAGCCGGTGTTTGACGGACATTCCAGAATCTTGATCTTAGGTTCTCTGCCCTCTGTCAAATCCAGAGAACAGCAATTTTATTACGGGCATCCCCAGAATCGATTCTGGCGGGTGCTCGCGGCGCTCTGCCATGAAAAAACGCCCGGTTCCATTCAGGAAAAACGGGCATTCCTTTTGCGAAATCGCATTGCGCTGTGGGATGTGATACAATCCTGCGACATCCTTGGCTCCTCCGACAGCACCATCCGGAATGTGACGCCCAACGATATGACCAGGATTCTGGACAGGGCGCCCATTCAGAGGATTTGCCTGAACGGGGGCAAAGCATACGCGCTCTTTCAAAAATATTGTGAGATAAGCTGCAGGGAACATGCCTCCCGTGAAATCCAAATCATAAAGCTGCCCTCCACAAGCCCCGCCAATGCCGCATGGAGTTTGGAGCGGCTGGTTGAGGAATGGGGAGGGCGGATGCTGTGAATTTAACGGAACAGAAGCGGCATACCGTCGCCGTCGTTCAAGTCCTCCAGTTCCTCCTGGAGCTTGGCTTCAGTGGCGCATATGGCTTCGCTCTGGATATCCATATAGAGAATGAACATATCTTCAAGAGTCATATTTTTTTCGTCGGCAATTTCCTGCAGAATGGGACGGAGCTTGTCCAGCTGTGCGGACACCTGTACCTTCTGCGGGTCGATATCGCCGAGAACCTTCTCGCTGTAATCGTTGATACGCTTTAAAATCGCTCTGTTTTCATCGGTCATTTCAGTAACCTCGCTTTCCCGATTTTGGTGGCAGCAATTTGGCCTGAGATATTGCGGGGGTGTTTTGACAGTGTCGGCGGGAGGGGACCGGGCTGCCCTGGCAGGCGGCGCCGTGGTTGGGCGTTTTCTAATAGTGCGGTGTAGGATACTGCAATTTGCGGGTCGGCTCTGACGTGCATCCATGCACTGCAGAGCCTGAAATGCGCATCCATGCGCATTTCACCCTAATCGCGGAGCGCACTATAAGAAAACGCACCACCCCCGGCAAAGCCTGCCAGGGCAGCCCGGCCTCCTCCCGCCTCGGCATCGGCAAATCGCAACCCCGTATTATTTTAGGCACTCGGTTGCATTTTTAAAGATATTAAAAGATATTTTAGCACCTGATGCTTGTTATGTATAGTTTTTTTTGGTAAAATTATAAAATATAGGCAACAGTTCAGCTATTACTGTATTTAGCCGGTATCGAGGCAGGAGGTATGTGATAACTTTGCGGGCGTTGGTTCCTGCTGGCGCGTTTTCTTATAGTGCGCGTCGGTGACCAGGGTGAAATGCGCATGGATGCGCATTTCAGGCTCTGTAGTGCATGGATGCACGTCAGAGCCGACCCGTAAATTGCGGTATACTACAGCGCACTATTAGAAAACGCGCCAGCAGGAACCAGCCGCAAGGCTATCGCATACCTCCTGCCGACACGACACCGGCGAATCGGCAAGCGGAGAACAGGATAACACTATGAAAGGAAAGAGAAAATATGGCAGTAATCAGACCGTTTTGTGCCTATCGCCCGAAAAAGGGGCTGGAGGACAAAATAGCGGCGCTTCCCTATGATGTATATAACCGCGAGGAGGCCTGTGCCGTGGTGGCGCAGAATCCTTACTCCTTCCTCGCAATCGACAGAGCAGAGACGCAGTTTGGCCCGGAGACGGACACCTATGCTTTGGAGGTCTATGCGAAGGCCAGAGAGATGCTTGAGGAGCAGATTGCACAGGGGCGTTTTGTGAAAGAGGACAAGCCCTGTTATTATCTCTATGAGCAGATCATGGACGGGCGCAGCCAGACGGGAATCGTGGCCTGTGCCTCCATCGACGACTACTGCGGCAATGTGATCAAAAAGCATGAGAACACCAGAGCGGACAAGGAGCAGGACCGCATCCGGCATGTGGATGTCTGCAATATGCAGACGGGACCTATTTTTCTGGCATATCGCGCCGATGCGGCGCTTAAGCGGCTGACGGAGGAGGGAAAGGCACAGGAGCCTCTGTATGATTTCGTGTCGGAGGACGGTGTGGGACACCGGGTATGGCGGATTGACGGGGAGGAGCGGATAAGGTCTGTGTCGGAGAGCTTTGAGCGGATGCCCGCCCTCTATATTGCGGATGGACATCACCGCTGCGCCTCCGCGGTGAAGGTCGGTCTAAAGCGCAGAGAGGAGCATCCGGATTACACGGGCGAGGAGGAATTTAATTACTTTTTGTCGGTGCTTTTTCCGGACGAGGAGCTGAAAATTTTGGACTATAATCGTGTAGTCAGAGATTTGAACGGGCTGACGGCCGAGATGTTTTTGGAGAAGGTAGGAGAGCATTTTACGGTGCGCAGGGAGAGCGGCGTGGAGGGCGGAGGCTATGCGCCCCGGAAAAAGGGAGAGTTTGGCATGTATCTGGAGGGCGTGTGGTATTGTCTGACGGCGAGGCCTGAGATATGTGACACGGATGTGGTGGCAGGTCTGGATGTGTCTGTTCTGCAGGATTATCTGCTGGCTCCCATCCTTGGCATCGGAGACCCCAAGACGGATAAGCGCATTGATTTTGTGGGCGGCATCCGGGGCTTGGGCGAGCTGGAGCGCAGATGTACGCCGGAGGAACCGGGAAAGGCTGCCGAGATGGCGGTGGCGTTTTCCATGTACCCCACCTCCATCGGAGAGCTGTTTGCGGTGGCGGATGCCGGGAGACTGATGCCCCCCAAATCAACGTGGTTTGAGCCCAAGCTGCGCAGCGGTCTGTTTTTGCACGAATTATAAAGGAGAGGAGTCCCCACATGACCAATAAACTGTATAAATTGATGAACTGGCCTCAGATTGAGGAGATTATTTATTCCGAGAGCGACGATCCCCACGCGATTTTGGGGCCTCATAAGTCCGGCAGCCAGATACTTCTGCAGGCTTATTTTCCTGATGCTGTGACGGCACAGATCAAGTGGAGCGGCGCGGGTACGGGCGCGGCAGCCGAGGGCTTCTGGAAGAAAGATTTCCCTCTGGAGCTTGCGGATGAGGACGGTTATTTCGCCGCCCTGATACCGGCAAAGAAGCTTCCCGCCTATACATTTCTTGTGACGGACAAGGACGGCGTGCAGAAGGAATGGGGAGACCCCTATCGCTTTGCGCCTTATATCACGAAGGAAGACACGGAGAAATTTAAGAACGGCATTCACTATACTATCTACGAGAAGCTGGGCGCGCATCCCATGGAGCTTGACGGTCAGGAGGGCGTACTGTTTGCGGTCTGGGCTCCCGGCGCCATGCGGATCAGCGTGGTGGGAGATTTTAACGGCTGGGATGGCAGGGTGCATCAGATGCGGAGACTCTGGGATTCCGGTATTTTTGAGCTGTTTATCCCCGGCGTACAGAAGGGGGAAAACTATAAGTTTGAGCTGAAATTAAGGGGCGGCGCCACTTATCTGAAGGCAGACCCCTATTGCAACGCGGCGCAGCTTCGCCCGGAGACGGCTTCGGTGGTGGCTGATCTGCGCGATTTTGTATGGGAGGATCAGGCATTTATCCGCAATCGGGAACAGTTCCAGACCGGGAATGCCCCGGTCAGCGTCTACGAGTTTTATCTCGGTTCCTTCGTGGAGCCCGGGGAGGGGGAGGTCTATGCAAATTACAGGGAGATTGCGCCGAAGGTCATCGACTATGTGAAGAGGATGAATTACACGCATGTGGAGCTGATGCCTGTGATGGAGCATCCCTTTGACGGTTCCTGGGGCTATCAGGTTATCGGTTATTACGCGCCCACCGCCCGTTACGGCAATCCTGAGGATTTCATGTATTTTGTGAATGAGCTGCACAAGGCCGGGATTGGTGTCATTCTGGACTGGGTGCCTGCCCATTTCCCCAGAGACACCTATGGGCTTTCCAATTTTGACGGTACCTGTCTGTATGAGCACAGGGATCCCCGTCAGGGCTTTCACCCGCACTGGGGAACCTTGATATACAATTACGGGCGTCCCGAGGTGAGCAATTACCTCATTGCGAACGCGCTGTTCTGGGTGGAAAAATTCCACGCGGACGCCATCCGGATGGATGCGGTGGCAAGCATGCTCTATCTGGACTATGGCAAAAACGACGGCGAGTGGGTGGCGAATATGTATGGCGGAAAGGAAAATCTGGAAGCCATCGAGATGATCAAGCACCTGAATTCCGTGATGAAAAAGCGCAATCCCGGCGTGCTTTCCATCGCTGAGGAGAGCACGGCGTTTCCCCAGATTACAGGCGCTCTGGAGGAGGGCGGACTGGGCTTTGACTTAAAGTGGAACATGGGCTTTATGAACGATTATCTGGATTATATCAAATACGATCCCTATTTCAGAAGCCATCATCACGGGGAGCTCACATTCAGCATGATCTATGCGTACAGCGAGAACTTTATGCTGGTGTTCTCCCACGATGAAGTGGTACACGGCAAGGCCACCATGGTGGGCAAGATGCCCGGAGAGCGGAAGGATAAGTTTGCGGCGCTCAGGCTGACTTACGGTTATATGATGACCCATCCCGGCAAGAAGGCTCTGTTCATGGGACAGGATTTTGCGGAGTTTGATGAGTGGAACGAGAACCGCAGGCTGCAGTGGGAGCTGCTTGAGCAGCCGGAACACGCGGGCGTGGCGGAGCTGATGAAGGATTTAAACAGCCTGTACCGCAGCAATCCTGCGCTGTATATGCTGGACGACAGCCCGGAGGGCTTTGAGTGGATCAACAATATTTCCGCCGACGACTGTTACCTGACCTACCTCAGAAAGACGGAGAATCCCGAGGAGGTGCTCCTGGTGGTGGCAAATTTTGCCGGCGTGGAGCAGGAGATCACGACAGGCGTTCCCTACGAGGGCAAATATAAGGAGATACTGAATACCGATGCCAAAAAATACGGCGGAAGCGGTGTGGTAAACAGCCGTGTCAAGGCGGCCACGGACAGGGAGTGGGATGACAGGAAGCAGTCCGTCACCGTGAAGCTGGCAGCGCAGTCTCTGAGCATTCTGCAGTTCATACCCTACACGGAGGAAGAGCTGACTAAGGTTATTGAGGAGCGTATCAGAAGAAATACGCCTGTAAGGAGAACTGCGGAAAATAAGAAAGCCGCAAATAAAGCGGTGTCCGGCAGACGCACCACCCGGGAGAAGAAGCAATGAACCGGCTGGGCTTCAAGGCAAATACGGTTCTGACGGAGGCCGTTCTGACAAGGCTGGGGGAGAAAGCCTTAAGTCTGGGCGGCAGGATTCTCTTCGCCGTGATATGCTTTTTTATCGGTGCGCAGGTCATCAAATTTGTCCGCAGGGCAGTACACCGGGGGATGGAGCGGGCAAAGGCCGACGTGGGCGTGATGCAGTTTGTGGATTCCTTTCTGAAGGCGGCGTTGTATGTGGTGCTGGTTCTCATGATCGCGGCCTCCTTCGGAGTGGACGCCGCCAGTATTGTGGCTCTTCTGGGAAGCGCCGGCGTGGCCATCGGCCTTGCGGTGCAGGGAAGCCTTTCCAATCTGGCAGGAGGTGTGTTGATCCTGCTCTTAAAGCCCTTCCGGGTGGGAGATTATATCGTGGAGGGCGCCTCAGGCAAAGAGGGCGAGGTATCGGAAATACAGATATTTTATACTAAGCTGGTGACGCCGGACAACCGGACGGTAATCCTGCCAAACGGCAATCTGGCAAATAACAGCATTGTGAATGTGACCGCCGGGCATTGCCGAAGAGCGGATGTGCAGGTGAGCATCGCCTATGGAGCGGATTTAAAGAAGGCGAAGACTGTGCTTTTGAAGCTGCTGGAGTCGGATGAAAAGGTTTTGAGAGACCGGGAGAGGCGCGTGTTTGTAGAGGAGCTTGCGGACTCAGGGGTCATTCTGAACGTGCGCTGCTGGTTTGCCAATGAGGACTATTGGGAGGGAAAGTGGCGCGTGACTGAGAACTGCAAATATGCGCTGGACGAGGCAGGAATCGAGATACCCTTCAGGCAGTTGGATGTGCATATGCGCGGCGATGTGTGAGGGATTATCCGGCATCAAAAAAATTGTGAATTTTATGTTGCAAAATCAGAGCTTAGCCTTTATAATGTAATTTGTTGGTTGCGTATGGGCGCGCCATGTGCTGAAATAGCTCAGTTGGTAGAGCACTTCACTCGTAATGAAGGGGTCGTGGGTTCGAGTCCCATTTTCAGCTCTAAAGGGTATGTAGGGTTTCCCGCGGACAGCTTTGTCTGCGGGAATTTTCATGAACTGCCGCCGCGGCTCACAGCTGCATTTTTTTGCGGATGTGATGCTCGATCATCTGGATACCCTTGTAGAAGCCCATGGCGATGATGCACAGGAGCAATACGTTGAGGATCACGAGATTGAGCTGGAAGACCTGCGAGCCGTAAATGATCAGATAGCCCAGACCTCTTCTGGCGGCCAGAAATTCTCCGATGATGACGCCCACCAGCGCCAGACCGATATTGACCTTGGTGGTGCTCAAAAGCAGCGGAACGGATGCGGGCAGAACCACCTTATGGAATGCATCCCTCCGGTTTCCGCCGAGGGTGTATATCAGGGTGATTTTCTCGGGATCGCATTGTCTGAACGCGGTGTAGAAGCTGATGATGGAGCCAAACACCGCAACGGAGATGCCTGCCACGATGATGGTCTTGGTGCCGGTGCCCAGCCAGACGATAAAAAGGGGAGCCAGCGCCGATTTGGGCAGACTGTTCAAAACCACGAGATAGGGCTCCAGAATCTCGGACAGCTTGCGGGAGTACCACAGCAGAGTGGCTGTGACAAGGCTCACCAGAAATACCAGCAGGAAGCTGACCAGAGTCTCGAACAGCGTGATGCCCACATGACCGAAGATGCTGTAATCCTTACACATCTCCCACAAAAGCAGCAGCACCCTGCAGGGGCTTGAAAAGAAGAAGCTGTCGATGGCGCCGGTGCGGGCGCTCACCTCCCAGACAATCAAAAAAAGCACCAGCAGGAGCAGGCGCAGGAGAGCAATCTGTCTGTGATGTCTGAGATGCTGCTGCATGAACAGTTCCTGTTTTGTGGGCTCCGCATTAGCTTTGTGTTTCTTCATTTTTGATTTCCTCCCATAACCGATTGAAGTAGCTGTTAAATTCCGGCGCGTTTCTGGCAGCCAGAGGAGAATCGTCCGCCAGAGTCAGGTGAATGGGAATCTCGCATTTTACCGTGGCGGGACGTCTGCTGAGGACGATGACGCGGTCTGCCAGCGAGATGGCTTCCGACAGATCATGGGTGATCAGAAGCATGGTCTTGCCGGTGCGGCGGATGAGCCGGCAGATGTCCGCCGACACGGAGAGCCGCGTCTGATAGTCCAGCGCGCTGAAGGGCTCATCCAGAAGCAAAAGCTGGGGGTCGAGAGCCAGGGTGCGGATCAGGGCGGCGCGCTGTTTCATGCCGCCGGAGAGCTCCCCGGGGCGTTTGTCGCGAAACTGCTCCAGGTCGTAATCGCGCAGGAGCCGGTTTACATAATCGAGCCGCTCTTTGGTGAGCATATGGTTGATTTCCAGTCCAAGGATCACATTCTTATAGACGCTGCGCCACTCGAAGAGATGATCGTGCTGCAGCATATAGCCCACTCTCGGATAGTGCAGGGAGCCGTCGGGATTGTTCACGGCGATTGTGCCGGACTCAGGGGACAGAAGTCCTGCGATGATGGATAGAAGCGTGGATTTACCGCACCCGCTGGAACCTACAACCGCCACGAATTCCCCTTCCCTCACGTCGAAGGACAAGTCCTTCAGGACATTGGTCTCGCCGTGCAGGGTGTGATAGGAGTAATTGATATTTTGAAGCCGGAGCATATAGGGGGTTGTCATACACAGACCTTTCTTCGCATAAAATTTTGATTTATTGTATAATATGAACGAAACCTTAAAAGGTGTAAACAGGAGGATGTAATGGGAAGAGAAGAATACAGAAAGGCACTCAAATCAGGAAAGAAGGATTATCAGACCAGAATGCTCAAGGGAGAAAAGCCTATCCTGGAGGTTCTGGACGATATTTTGCCGGAGCGGACCGCCTATTCCGAGGTGTCGCTCGGCTTGGTTCAGATTCCCATAGATCAGATTGTGGGAACCAAGACTGTGGCGAGGAGCAGCTCCTTTGCGGGGAATTTTATGCCTCTGCTCGGGGAGGATACGGAGTTTTCCTATAAATGGTCACAGCTTTTGGACTCCCATGTGGAGGAGGGAATCCGCGACCCCATCAAGGCCTACGAATATATGAATAAGTTTTATGTGGCGGAGGGCAACAAGCGTGTCAGCGTCATGAAATACAGCGGGGCGGTCTCGATTCCGGGCAATGTCATTCGCGTGATACCCAGACGCACCGATGATCCGGAAAATAAGATTTATTATGAGTTTCTGGACTTTTACCGCGTTGCTCCCATCAATTATATCTGGTTCAGCATGGAGGGTTCCTTTGCGAGGCTGCAGGAGGCAGTGGGGAAGGCGCCGGGAGAGGTATGGACGAACGAGGAATTGAGCAAATTCAGCTCGGTCTACACCTGGTTTGCCGCCGAGTACAAGGCAAAGGGCGGCGGAAAGCTGGGAGTTACGGCGGGGGATGCCTTTCTGGCGTTTATCCTGTTGTTTGGCTATGACAGGATTGATGCGATGACCACGGAGGAGATCCACCAGCTGGTGACCAAGAGCTGGGAGGAGTTTGTGCTGATAGGGCAGAAGGCGGAAATCGATCTGAAGATGAAGCCCAATCAGAAAAAGAAATCCCTGTTTGATATTCTGCATTTGTCGGCTCCGGCGGCGAGAAAGCTGCAGATTGCCTTCATTTACGAGAAGACCCCCGGAACCAGTGCGTGGACGTATGCCCATGAGCTCGGCAGGCTTCATCTGGAGCAGACCTTCCCGGAGGAGGTACATACCGTCAGCTATGAGAACGGAACCAGAGAAAATGTGGAGGAGCTGCTGGCGGATGCGGTGAACTCGGGCTGCGATCTGATTTTCACGACGACGCCGCCCTTTGCACAGGCCAGTGTGAAGGCAGCCATCGAGAATCCCAAGGTGCGGATTTTAAACTGTTCCTTAAATACGTCTCATCGGTATATTCGGACGTATTATTCCCGGATGTATGAGGCAAAATTTCTGATGGGGGCTATCGCGGGAGCGATGGCGGATAACAACAGGCTGGCTTATATTGCGGACTATCCGATTTACGGTTCCATTGCGAATATCAACGCGTTTGCGCTGGGGGCGAAGCTGACGAATCCGAGGGCGAAGGTCTATCTGGAATGGACTGCGAAAAAGGAGATGGATATCGAACAGAATATCCGGGAGCTGAACGTCTCCTGTGTGTCAGGGAGAGATATGACGGTTCCCGAGGAGGCATCCCGGTATTTCGGACTGTATCATATCGGCGAGGAGGGACCTAAGAATTTTGCCATGCCGCTGTGGCACTGGGGCAAGTTTTACGAGCAGCTGATCCTGGCTATTCTGGACGGAACCTGGAAATATGATGATGATTCGGCGGGCAGCAAGGCCATCAATTATTGGTGGGGAATGTCGGAGGGAGTGGTGGATGTGGTCTTCTCCAAGCATCTGCCCATCGGTCAGAAGCGTCTGGCGGGACTTCTGAAAAACGCCATCAGCACGGGCGCGTTCAATCCGTTTTCCGGCGTTTTATATGCGCAGTCCGGGGCGGTGAACGATGACCCGGACGGTTCCCTGTCGCCGGAGGAGATCATGACGATGGACTGGCTGGCGGAAAATGTCATCGGAGATATCCCGGACAGCGGGGAGTTAAAGGAACAGGCGGCGCCCGTGGTGGAACAGCAGGGAGTGAAGAAAAAGGAAGGTTAATTTGCACCATGAAAATACTGGTGATTGCAGATAAGGAATCCGAATATTTCTGGGATTATTTTCATAAGAGCAAGCTGGAAGGCATCGACCTGATCATCTCCTGCGGCGATCTGGACTCCGATTATCTGTCCTTTCTGGTGACGATGGCCTCCGTGCCGGTATTGTATGTGCATGGGAATCATGATGGGAGATATGAAGCGTTTCCGCCGGAGGGCTGTGTCTGTATTGAGGATCAGATTTATGTCTACAATGGGGTGCGGATTCTGGGGCTTGGCGGTTCCATGCGCTACAGCCCAGGGACGCATCAATATACGGAATGGCAGATGCGTGGGAGGGTGGCAAGGCTGTGGTTTCAGCTGTTTAAAAAGCGCGGCTTTGACATTCTGGTGACACATGCGCCGGCGTATCAGTTAAATGACGGCAGGGATTTGCCCCATCAGGGCTTTCAGATATTCCGGACTCTGATCGAGAGATACAAGCCCAAATATTTCCTGCATGGGCATGTGCATCTGTCCTATGGGAGAAACTTTAAACGCTACGACAAATATCAGGATACCCATGTGATCAACGCCTACGAGCGCTGTGTGTTTGAATTTGAGGCGGAGAATCCCCGAAGCTCCCTGGTGGCTCCCTGAGAGCGGGATACTTTGGCGGACGGGTTTGGCGGACGGGCTGCGGTTTCGTGTTGCATTCAGCCGCGGGTTGTGTTAAAATTAAATTTAATTTAATCATCGGACAGATAAGATAAAGGAGAGTGCGTTATGGCACAATTGTGGGGAGGGCGTTTTACCAAGGAGACGGACAGGCGGGTCTATGAATTTAACGCTTCCATCGGATTTGACAAAAGATTGTATCGTCAGGATATCGAGGGCAGCATCGCCCATGTGTGTATGCTGGCCAGGCAGGGGATTCTCACCACGGACGAGATGAAGGCCATTGTCGCAGGGCTCGAGTCCATCCGGGAGGATGTGGAGAGCGGAAAGCTTGTCATCGACAGCAAATATGAGGATATTCACAGCTTTGTGGAGGCGAATTTGATCGAGCGCATCGGGGACGCCGGGAAGAAGCTGCACACCGGGAGAAGCCGCAATGATCAGGTGGCTTTGGATATGCGGCTTTATACGCGCCTGCAGGTGATTTTGGTGGATGAGCTTTTAAAGGAGCTTCTGGAGACCATATTGAATACTATGGAGGAGCATGTGGAGACCTATATGCCGGGCTTTACGCATTTGCAGAAGGCGCAGCCCGTCACGTTGGCTCACCATTACGGCGCATATTTTGAGATGTTTAAGCGGGACAGGCTCCGCATGTATGATATTTTCAAGCGTATGAATTATTGTCCGCTGGGAGCGGGGGCTCTGGCGGGCACCACCTACCCCCTGGACCGGGAGTATACGGCGAAGCTCATGGGCTTTGAGGGACCTACGTTAAACAGCATGGATTCGGTGGCGGACAGGGACTATCTGATCGAGTTTCTGGCTGCGCTTTCCACGGTGATGATGCATTTGAGCCGTTTTTCGGAGGAAATCATCATCTGGAATTCCAATGAATATCAGTTTGTGGAGATTGACGACGCTTTTTCCACCGGGAGCAGCATCATGCCCCAGAAGAAAAATCCCGATATCGCGGAGCTGGTGCGGGGCAAGACCGGCCGCGTCTACGGCGCGCTGATGAGTCTGCTCACCACCATGAAGGGGCTGCCTCTGGCCTATAACAAGGACATGCAGGAGGACAAGGAGATGGCGTTCGACGCCTTTGACACGGCGAAGGACTGTATCAGCCTCTTCACGAGAATGCTGGCTACCATGAAATTCCGAAAGGAGCGCATGGCGGAGAGCGCTGTGAACGGATTTACCAACGCCACGGACGCCGCGGACTATCTGGTGAATAAAGGAGTGCCTTTTCGGGATGCCCACGGCATCATCGGCAGGCTGGTGCTCTACTGCATCGAAAAAAACACTTCCATCGATGCGCTGACGCTGGAGGAGCTGCAAAATATCAGCGATAAATTTGACGAGGATATCTACGAGGCCGTCTCATTAAAGACCTGCGTGGAGAAACGTCTGACTGTGGGCGCGCCCGGACCCGATGCAATGCGGAAGGTGATCGCCCTGCACAGACAGTATCTCTCGGAGGAGGGGGACTGGTTCCCCGGTCAGAGCGAATGGAAGGAAGAGATACAGGCGTAAAACAGGATAAATAAAAAGATAAATTAAAGAAGACAGCGGAAAAGGATAAGGGAAACAGGAGGAAGCAATAATGGACGAGAAGTTAAAGGTTGGAATTTTAGGCGGCACGGGTATGGTGGGACAGCGTTTTATCGCGCTTCTGGAAAACCACCCCTGGTTTGAAGTGACGACTATCGCCGCAAGCCCCCGTTCTGCGGGAAAGACCTATGAGGAGGCTGTGGGCGACCGCTGGAAGATGGATACCCCCATGCCTGAGGCGGTGAAAAAGCTGATTGTCATGAATGTAAACGAGGTGGAGGCGGTTGCCGCCAGGGTGGATTTTGTGTTCAGCGCCGTGGATATGACCAAGGAGGAAATCAAAAAAATCGAGGAGGACTACGCCAGGACGGAGACTCCCGTGGTTTCCAACAACAGCGCCCACCGCTGGACGCCCGATGTCCCCATGGTGGTGCCTGAGATCAACCCCGAGCACATGAAGGTGATTGATTTCCAGAAGAAGCGTCTGGGCACTGCGAGAGGCTTTGTGGCTGTAAAGCCTAACTGCTCCATCCAGAGCTATGCGCCCGTGCTCACTGCGTGGAAGGAGTTTGAGCCCACGGAGGTGGTTGCCACCACTTATCAGGCAATCTCCGGCGCGGGCAAGACCTTTAAGGATTGGCCTGAGATGGAGGGCAATATTATCCCTTATATCGGCGGCGAGGAGGAGAAGAGCGAGAAGGAGCCTCTGCGCATCTGGGGAAAGATTGAGGACGGTGTGATCAAGCCCGCCGAGGGTCCCGTTATCACCTGTCAGTGTATCCGCGTGCCTGTGCTCAACGGTCACACGGCTGCCGTATTTGTAAAGTTTAAGAAGAAGCCCACGAAGGAGCAGCTGATCGAGAAGCTGCGCAGTTTTTCCGGGGAACCGCAGAGACTGGGGCTTCCCAGCGCTCCTGTGCATTTCATTCAGTATCTGGAGGAGGACAATCGGCCTCAGGTGGCTCTGGACGTGGACTATGAGAACGGCATGGGTGTCAGCGTGGGGCGTCTCCGCGAGGATACGGTTTATGACTGGAAGTTTGTAGGCCTGTCCCACAATACCGTCCGCGGCGCGGCCGGCGGTGCGGTGCTCTGTGCGGAGCTTTTGAAGGCTCAGGGCTATATCACAAAAAAATAATACCATTGGCATACGGCAATGGCTGCGGTTACCGCCCGCGGCCGCGCAGGGGGAATAAGTATGAATGAACTGCACTATCAGTTGGATTTGCTCAAAGCGATGAATCAGAAGCTCAACGCAAGGGAAAAGATGTACAAGATGATCTGCGATACGTCAAACTGTGCCTATCTCTATTATTCCTTTGAGAAGAATGAGATTATCACCATGGGCAAATGGCGGGAGTTTTTTGATTTTGAAATTCAGGATATCAGAGATATCGCCCGGATATTTGACGAGGTGGAGGACGCCTGCATCATGTCCCTGCGGGATGTATTGTTTCTGGAAAAGAGCGGAAGGGAAGGCGCTGAGCTGGAGTGCAGGCATAAGGACGGGGCGTGCTGGTATTCCTTTCGGACTACGGTAAACTACGATGAGATGGGGACTGCCAGAGACAAGCTGATCGTGGTGGAGGACACCACCAAACAGAAAATCCAGCGGGACGAGCTGATTTATATGGCGCATTATGACGCCATGACGGGGCTGTACAACCGCAATTATTTCGTGAGCCTGTTGGGAGAATTTATACGGAAGGCGAAGGTGGAGCACAGCATTGTCAGCGTCATGGTGATCGACATCGACGATTTCAAGAAGGTCAACGACGGCATAGGCATGGTGGCGGGCGACGAGCTGATCCAGATTTTCGGCGCATTCTTAAAAGAGTTTTCCAGCGAGCATGTCATTGTCTGCCATCTGAATAATGATGTGTATTGTATCGCTGTCTATGACCCCTCCGGCAGCCGCAGCGTGGAGCATATTCACAAGTCCATCGCGGGCAGGACGGAGTCGCCTTTTTCCCTGAGCGGCGGACAGCAGGCCAGTATCACGGTCTGCATCGGCGTTGCAGAATATCCGGAGGCCGCAGCCTCGGCGCTGGATCTGATCAACTGTGCGGAGATTGTCATGTTCCGCTGTAAGAGCATGGGCAAGAATACCATTCAGTATTTTGACACCCCGATACTGAACGATTTCCTGAATAATATCGAGATGGAGAACAAACTCAAGGAGGCGGTGTTCACCAGCAATTTCCTGCTTTATTTCCAGCCGCAGTTCTATACGGGCAACAAGAAGCTGCGCGGCGTGGAGGCTCTGATCCGCTGGAAGGACGACACCGGACACATGATCAGCCCTGACGTCTTTATTCCCATTGCGGAGAAGAACGGCTGTATTGTCCACATCGGAAGCTGGGTGGTGGAGCAGAGTATCCGGTATTATGCCGGATGGCGTGAGCGCTACGGGATTCCGTTTATTGTGTCCATCAATATCTCCGCTGTGCAGTACAATCGGGAGGACTTTGTGGAGGAGCTGCTGCGGATCATCAGACAGTATCATGTGAAGCCCAGCGAGGTGGAGATTGAGATCACGGAGAGCATCCTCATCGAGGATTTTAATAAAGTGATTGAGAAGCTAAAGATACTCAGGGAGGAGGGCATACGGATTTCCCTGGATGATTTCGGCACGGGCTTTTCCTCGCTGTCCTATTTGAAGAAGCTGCCCATCGATACGCTCAAGATAGACAAGAGCTTTATCGACACGGTGCTTACGGACGGAGCCACCCGGATTATCACGGAGTCCATCATCAATATGGTGAAATCCCTGGGTGTGGAGTCTATCGCGGAAGGCGTTGAGGAGGAGGCTCAGTACGACTATCTTCACGCCATCGGCTGCGATATGATCCAGGGCTATCTTCTGGGCAGGCCTCAGCCGCCGGAGGATATCGAAAAACTGCTGCAGGGGATTTTGTGAGGATGGAAGCTATGACTTTTGTGGGACGGGAGACCGAGCTGCATTATCTGAATCAATATTATAGCGCGGAGGGCAGCCGCATACTTGTGGTTTACGGACAGGCAGGCGTGGGCAAGACCGCGCTGTTAAAAGCCTTTTGCGAGGATAAAACAGGAGTGTACTACAGAGCCCGTTCCTGCTCTGACAGAGAGCAGCGCTGCCAGTGGGCAGGGGAGCTGGGATTTTCGCAGGAGGGGGAGGGAGCTTTCCCTGAGTATGAGGAAATCCTGGAAAAGGCTTCCGGCGTGTCTGCCGATGGAAAAATTGTTCTGGTTGTGGATGAATTTCATTATGTGGTGAAGGGCGACAGCGGATTCTTTGCAAGGCTTTGTCAGTTCGTGAAAAAAAGCGCGGCGCCGCTTCTCGTGATCCTGTGCAGCTCTGCGGCGGGCTGGGTGGAAAACAGCATGGTCAGAAAAATCGGGAGCGAGGCGGCCTCTATCTCCGGATTTCTGAAGGTGCGGGAGCTTGGCATCCAGAAAATGCAGGAGCTGTACCCGGAGTACGATCAGGACGACTGCGTTCAGCTCTATGCAGTGCTGGGTGGCGTGCCCGGGCTGTGGAATCGGACTGACAGGAAGATGAGCGCCGCGGAGAATCTGATTTACCGCATCGTGGACAGATACAGCAGTCTGCACGGGGAGATGGCGGGGTGCCTGACGGGGGAGCTGCGCGAGACCGCCGTGTATAATACGATTTTGACAACCATGGCGGCGGGCGGCAGCAAATTGAACGATATCTATCGGCACACCGCATTTTCCAGAGCAAAAATCAGCGTCTATCTGAAGAATCTGATGGAGATCGATCTGGTGGAGAAGGTGGGGGCGGGAACCTACCGCATCACAAAGCCCCATGTGCGTTTTTATTTCCGCTTTCTCTATCCGTATCAGAGTCTGCTTGAGGAGCTTACCCCGAAGCAGTTTTATAAAGAAATCGTGGAGGACGCCTTTCCGGGGTTTGTGAGAGAAGCCTATCGGAAGAGCTGATATATGAAGAACCTATTTATTGCAGAAAAACCGAGCGTTGCAAGGGAGTTTGCCAACGCTTTAAAATTAAATATGCGCAAGTGCGACGGATATCTGGAGTCCGAGGAGGCTATCGTGACATGGTGCGTGGGGCATCTGGTCACCATGAGCTATCCCGAGGTCTATGATGAGAAATACCGCCGCTGGAGCTTTGATACCATCCCCTTCATCCCGAAGGAATTCCGCTATGAGGTCATTGCCAATGTGGACAAGCAGTTCAGGATTGTGAGCGGACTTTTGAACCGTCAGGATGTGGGGACAATTTATGTCTGTACGGACTCCGGGCGGGAGGGAGAATATATCTATCGGCTGGTGGAGCAGATGTCCGGCGTTCAGGGCAAAAAGCGCCTCCGGGTCTGGATTGACTCCCAGACGGAGGAGGAGATACTGCGCGGCATCCGGGATGCAAAGGATCTGTCGGCCTATGACGCGCTGAGTGACGCCGCCTATCTGCGGGCAAAGGAAGATTATCTGATGGGGATCAATTTTTCCAGAGTCCTCACCTTAAAATACGGCGGAACCGTGAAAAGCTATCTGAAACGGGACCGGGCGGTAATCTCGGTGGGGCGGGTCATGACCTGCGTGCTGGGCATGATCGTGAACCGGGAGAGGGAGATACGCTCCTTTGTAAAGACGCCCTTCTATCGTGTGCTGGGGGAGTTTGGCCTGCAAAACAAGAGCTTCACGGGAGAGTGGAAGGCGGTGGAGGGCTCTGCCTTTTATGCCTCGCCCGAGCTCTATAAAGAAAACGGTTTCAAGAAAAGAGAGTCGGCGCAGAAGCTCATAGCGCATCTTAAGATGGAGCCTGTGGGGGCTGCCGTTGTGGAGACCATCGAGCGGAAGAAGGAAAATAAAAATCCGCCGCTGCTCTATAATCTGGCGGAGCTGCAAAACGACTGTTCCAAATGGTTTAAGATCAGTCCCGACGAGACCCTGCGCATTGTCCAGGAGCTCTATGAGCGCAAGATGGTCACCTATCCGAGAACGGACGCCAGAGTGCTCTCCACGGCGGTGGCAAAGGAGATACATAAAAACATAGGCGGCCTTCGCAATCATGCGCAGACCGGGCAGCTTGCGGCACAGATTTTATCTGCGGGCAGCTACAAAAATATCGCGAAGACCCGCTATGTGAACGACAAGCAGATTACGGATCACTATGCCATCATCCCTACCGGACAGGGCTTGAACAATCTGAGGGGGCTGCCGCCCGTATCCGTGAATGTCTATGAGATGATCGCAAGGCGGTTCTTAAGCATTTTTTATCCGCCGGCAGTGTATCAGAAGTTTGCGCTCTGCATAAAAGTGAAGGAAGAAAAGTTTTTTGCGAATTTTAAGGTGCTTGCCGAGGAGGGCTATCTGAAGGCTGCGGCATATTCCTTCAAGAAGGACGGGAAGGCGGGGAAGGAGCCTGCCTCCGGGGAGAACGGCGAGACAGAGGAGAAATGTGACGCAGAGCTGAGCGCTCTTCTGATGAAGCTCAAAAAAGGAGACGCGCTCTCCGTGAACAAATATGAGATAAAGGAGGGGGAGACCAGCCCGCCCAAGCGATACACCTCGGGGAGCATTATCCTGACGATGGAGAATGCGGGACAGTTTATCGAGGACGAGGAGCTGCGCGCTCAGATCAAGGGCAATGGAATCGGCACCAGCGCCACCCGCGCGGAAATCCTGAAAAAACTGGTGAATATCGAGTATCTTGCCCTGAATAAAAAGACCCAGGTGCTCACCCCCACGCTCATGGGGGAGATGATTTACGATGTGGTGGACGCCGCCATCAAGCCGCTCTTGAATCCGGCGCTTACCGCGAGCTGGGAAAAAGGGCTCGCCCAGGTGGCGGAGGGGCAGATTACCTCGGAAGAGTATATGGGGAAACTCAGCGATTTCGTGGTCAGACGCACCAACTATGTCAAGCAGCTGAACAATCAGGGAAATCTCTATGCGCAGTTTCAGGCTGCGGAGGCCAATTATAGAAAATAGGGGGACAGGAAATGATACCGGACATTACCGTTAAGGAGCTATATGATTTAGATGAGACGATAGCGGCGGAGTTGTTTGCAAACGCTGTTTATCCGTGGGAGATTCTGCCGAATATCCATGACTTTATTTTGAAATTGGGCGCGGCGCTGCCCGGAGAGCGGTTTGAACAGCGCGGACAGGATATCTGGGTGGCAAAGAGCGCGATGGTGGCTCCCACCGCATGTCTGAACGGTCCTCTTATTATCGACGAGGAGGCTGAAATCCGGCACTGCGCCTTTGTGCGCGGCAATGCCATCGTGGGGAAGGGCGCCGTGGTCGGCAATTCCACGGAGCTCAAGAATGTGGTGCTCTTTAATAAAGTTCAGGTGCCCCACTATAATTATGTGGGGGACAGCGTGCTGGGGTATAAAGCGCACATGGGCGCAGGCTCCATCACCTCCAATGTCAAGAGCGACAAGACGCTGGTCGTGGTAAAGGGCAGGGCTGCGGACGGGGCATTTGAGCTGGAGACCGGACTGAAAAAAATGGGCGCGATGCTGGGAGACCGCGTGGAGGTGGGCTGCAACAGTGTTCTGAACCCCGGAACCGTCATCGGCAGAGACTCCAATGTATATCCGACCTCCTGCGTGCGCGGCTTTATTCCCGCGAGGCATATCTTTAAGAATGCGTCTGAGGTAACCGAAAAGCGTCGGTCATCGGAATAAGGACAATTTGGAATTTGAAACAGCAATCACAATTATTGACATAATCCCGATTATGGTGTATATTTTACTGTGATTATTTAGGGCTTTACCGGATTAAAGCCCAAGTACACTTTAAGTACACCTAAGGAGGAGAATTATGAAGAAGAAAATGATGGCGCTTCTGCTTGTGACAGCAATGTCAGTTATGAGTCTGACGGGCTGCGGGGAGAAGCAGGAAAAGGTTTACAATGTAGGTATCTGCCAGCTGGTGGAGCATGCGGCGCTGGACGCTGCGACCGAGGGCTTTCAGGACGCCCTGAAGGAGAAGCTGGGCGACAGAGTGAAGTTCAATCTGCAGAATGCGCAGGGTGAGCAGACCACTGCGTCAACAATCTGCAACGGCTTCGTGTCTGACGGGGTGGACTTGATCCTCGCGAATGCGACCTCCCCGCTGCAGGCTGCGGCTGCCGCAACCACGTCCATACCCATTCTGGGAACTTCCGTTACGGATTATGCCACCGCGCTTGAAATGAGCGACTGGACGGGCACTACCGGCAGAAATATTTCCGGTACCTCCGACCTTGCTCCCATTGCAGAGCAGGAGGATATGCTGGTGGAGCTCTTCCCCGATGCAAAGATGGTAGGTCTGCTGTACTGCTCTGCGGAGGCAAACTCTCTGTATCAGGTTGAGCTTTTCGGAGCTGCCCTGGAGGAGGACGGCATCGCTTACAAGACTTATCCCATCGCTGATACCAACGAGGTACAGGCAGTGACTACCGCTGCGGTGGGCGAGTGCGATGTGCTCTATATCCCCACCGACAATACGCTGGCGTCTGTCACCGAGACGGTTTACAATGTAGTGGCTCCCGCAAAGGTTCCCGTCATCGCGGGCGAGGAGGGTATCTGCGGCGGCTGTGGCGTGGCTACGCTTTCCATCAGCTATTATGACCTGGGCTATACCACGGGTGAGATGGCATATGAGATATTGGAGGGCGGCGCAGACATCACTTCCATGGATGTGCGTTTTGCTCCCAATGTGACCAAAAAATACAATGCAGCTATCTGTGCAGAGCTGGGAATCACGGCTCCTGCGGATTATGTTGCGATTGAGAAAGCAGAATAAACCGAACGATTTACGAAATGTAAAACGTGAAATGTAAAATATGCAATATGAGACAGGGATGGCGCCAGCTGCGGCATCCCTGTCTTTGAATCAGGGAAAAAAGGAGAGAGAAGATGGAATACTTTTTGTCATTAAATCCCATGGCGCTTCTGCGCGCATGGCCGGGCTCCATCGCACAGGGGATGATTTGGGGCATCATGGCGCTGGGTGTTTATATCACCTTCCGCCTGTTGGATTTCGCGGATCTGACGGTGGACGGCTCCATCGCCACGGGTGCGGCAGTGTCGGTCATGCTGATCAGGGGCGGCGTCTCGCCGGTTCTGACTCTGCCCATCGCCTTTGCCGCCGGTATGCTGGCAGGGCTTGCGACGGGGCTTTTGAATACCGCGCTGGGGATTCCGGGGATATTGGCAAGTATTCTGACACAGATTTCTCTTTATTCAGTGAATCTGGTGATCATGGGCAAGGCCAATCAGCCCGTGAGCGTGGATAATTATCCGCTGGTGGTCTCCCTGCGCTATGTGACGGATGGAACCACTGCGTCCAGGCTTTTGTTCTTTGCGGGGCTCGCGCTGTTTCTGTTGGTGCTTGTGGCAATCCTGTACTGGTATTTCGGGACGGAGAGCGGACATGCCATCCGCGCCACGGGCTGTAATTCCAATATGGCAAGGGCTCAGGGGATCAACACGGACTTTACCAAGGTATTGGCATTGATGCTCTCCAACGGGCTGGTGGGGCTGTGCGGCGCGTTCTATGCACAGTTTCAGGGCGCATCCGACGTCAATATGGGACGCGGCGCCATCGTTATCGGACTGGCGGCTGTGATCATCGGCGAGGTGCTCTTTGGAAAATTTGCGGCAAAGAGGAAGTTTGCCTTTGCGTTCACGCAGCTGGCCGTAGTGCTTGGCGCGGTGATCTATTACATGGTTTACCAGTTTGTACTTTGGCTTAAAATGCCGTCGGATTATATGAAACTGTTCTCCGCCATTGTTGTGGCGCTCTTTTTGGCAATCCCTTACCTGAAGGAGAAACATATGCAGAAGAGGGGGGTGGCGAAGGCATGAGCAGAAACGAGCAGGCGGAACACGCAGGATACGCGGAATATGCGTTGGAGATTGTGAATGTCCACAAGATTTTCAACCGCGGAACCGTCAATGAGAAGGTGGCTCTAAACGGTGTAAACCTGAATCTCAATCCCGGCGATTTTGTGACGATCATAGGCGGAAATGGCGCGGGCAAGTCCACGACGTTGAATGCCATCGCGGGGGTATGGCCCACGGATGAGGGCAGGATTATCATTGACGGCACGGATATCACCAGATTGGCGGAGCACAAGCGGGCGCCCTACCTGGGGAGGGTGTTTCAGGATCCCATGACCGGGACTGCCGCCACCATGGACATCGAGGAGAATCTGGCTATCGCTTACCGCCGGGGACAGCGGCGCACTTTGAAATGGGGTATCTCCAAGTCGGAGAGAGAGCTTTTTAGGGAGAAGCTGCGCATTCTGGGACTCGGACTGGAGGATCGCATGACCAGCAAGGTCGGGCTGTTATCCGGAGGACAGAGACAGGCAATCACGCTGCTCATGGCGTCCCTGAAGCAGCCAAAGCTTTTGTTGCTGGATGAGCACACCGCGGCGCTCGATCCCAAGACGGCCGCCAAGGTGCTGGAAATCAGCGATCAGATCATCCTGGAAAACAATCTCACCGCCATGATGGTGACCCACAATATGAAGGACGCCATCGCCCACGGCAATCGCCTGATCATGATGCATGAGGGCCGTGTGATATATGACGTCTCCGGCGAGGAAAAGAAAAACCTTCATGTGAAGGATCTGCTCGCCAGATTCGAGGAGGTCAGCGGAGGAGAACTCAACGACCGGATGATTTTAGCGTAGCGGTCTGGTGTCGCAAAAATGCTGAATTGTCACAGATTTAATAATAATTGTCAAAACTACTGGATTTTTTTGTCGAAATATGAGACAATAAGAAAGAGTTATGATTTGAAAGGAGAGTTCACATGATTTATTCAAAAGAAGTTGAAGAGATGTGTCCCGTAGCGCAGGGAGTTAATCACGGCTGTGCGCCCATTCCTGAAGAAGCAAAGTGGGTGAAGGCGAAGGATGTCAGGGATATTTCCGGTCTGACCCATGGCGTGGGCTGGTGTGCGCCTCAGCAGGGTGCGTGCAAGCTGACTCTGAATGTAAAAGAGGGTATCATCCAGGAGGCTCTGGTGGAGACGATCGGATGCTCCGGAATGACGCATTCTGCTGCCATGGCTGCCGAGATACTTCCCGGAAGAACCGTTATGGAGGCGTTGAATACGGATCTGGTGTGCGATGCGATCAACACTGCCATGAGAGAACTGTTCCTGCAGATTGTATATGGACGTACCCAGAGCGCATTTTCGGAGGATGGTCTGCCCATCGGCGCAGGACTGGAGGATCTGGGCAAGGGACTCAGGAGTCAGGTTGGCACCATGTATGGCACACTGAAGAAAGGTCCCCGCTATCTGGAGATGGCAGAGGGTTATGTGACCGGTATTGCACTGGATGCCGACGATCAGATTATCGGTTACCAGTTTGTAAGTCTTGGCAAGATGACCGACTTCATCAAGAAGGGCGATGATCCCAACACCGCTTACGAGAAGGCGAAGGGTCAGTATGGCCGTGTCGCTGACGCTGTGAAGATTATTGACCCCAGACAGGAATAAGAGAAGGAGGACACGCAAGATGGCTTTATTTGAATCATATGAGAGAAGAATTGATAAGATCAATTCCGTATTAAACAGCTATGGCATCGCTTCTATTGAAGAGGCTGAGAAGATTACCAAGGATGCCGGTCTGGACGTATACAATCAGGTGAAGGGCATCCAGCCCATCTGTTTTGAGAATGCATGCTGGGCATACACCGTCGGCGCGGCGATTGCGATCAAGAAAAATTGCAGGAGAGCGGCTGACGCGGCTGCTGCCATCGGGGAGGGACTTCAGGCTTTCTGTATTCCCGGCTCTGTTGCAGACACCCGTAAGGTTGGTCTCGGCCACGGCAATCTGGGCAAGATGCTTCTGGAGGAGGAGACAGAGTGCTTCTGCTTCCTGGCCGGACATGAGTCCTTTGCCGCTGCAGAGGGCGCCATCGGTATCGCAGAGAAGGCAAATAAGGTTCGCACCAAGCCCCTGAGAGTTATCCTGAACGGTCTGGGCAAGGATGCGGCACAGATTATCTCCCGCATCAACGGCTTTACCTTCGTTGAGACGGAGTATGACCCCTATACCAACACCGTGAAGGAGGTATTTCGCAAATCCTATTCCGACGGGCTGCGCGCAAAGGTAAACTGCTACGGCGCAAACGATGTCTGCGAGGGCGTTGCGATCATGCACAAGGAGGGCGTTGACGTTTCCATCACCGGCAACTCCACCAACCCCACCAGATTTCAGCATCCCGTTGCAGGTACATACAAGAAGGAGTGTATCGAGCAGGGCAAGAAATACTTTTCCGTTGCATCCGGCGGCGGCACCGGACGTACCCTTCATCCCGACAATATGGCTGCAGGTCCTGCGTCCTACGGCATGACCGATACGCTGGGACGTATGCACTCTGATGCACAGTTTGCAGGTTCTTCCTCTGTGCCGGCTCATGTGGAGATGATGGGACTGATCGGCGCGGGCAATAATCCCATGGTCGGCATGACTGTGGCAGTTGCAGTATCGATAGAGGAAGCCGCAGCGGCAGGAAAATTCTAAGGAGGACAAAACCATATGAGGATGGGTTTGAAGGCAAAACTGATAGCACTGGTATTGATCCCCCTGACACTGCTCGGCGTGATAGTGGGCGTTTTTTCCACTATTCTGGCAAAAGAGTCCCTGATTGAAGCCAATCGCTCCCAGCTGACCATTGCGTTGAACGGATATATGAGCGACGACATTAATGCGTTCAAGGACATGGATGTGGATATCACCGTCTTTGAGGGGGATACCCGGGTGGAGAGCTCCATAGAGGGCGCCGTGGGTACCAAGGCCTCCGAGGAGGTTGTGGAAGCCGTAATTGGTCAGGGAAAAGAATACTTCAGCACGAACGTGAATGTAAACGGTATGAGCTACTATGGCTATTATGTCCCCGTGGAGGGCGGTATGGTTTTTGCCGGAAAACCGCAGGCGGATGTGCAGGAGACTTTGAACAAGCTGATGCTTTCTATTCTGGGGATGGCGATTGGCATTCTGCTGGTATCAACGATAGTTGTCTATCTCGTGGCGGGCAGGATTGCAAGAACGATCCTGCGGGTGAGCGAGACCGTCACTCAGGTTGCAGAAGGTGACCTGACCGGAGACTCGGTGCCCATGAAGGGCTTTGACGAGGTTGCCAAGATGGACGGCCATGTCAAGAAGATGCTGACCAATCTGCATGATGTGGTGACCAATATCAATTCCGTGAGCCTGAGCGTGCATGGTACGGCGGAGACCCTCAAGGAGACCGCAGTCTCTACCCTGAGCGCGTCCAAGGAAATCGCGACAGCCATTGAGGAAGTGGCGAACGGCAGCACGCAGATGGCACAGGTGGTCAGCGATGTAAATAATTCCGTAAATCTGGTGCAGGAGAGCAGCAGCGATATCCAGCACTCTGTCACGAATATTGTGGACTGCTCGGGACGTCTGGGCGAAAGCGGCGTGAGTATGCAGGAGAAGATTGAGTCTGTGAGCGAGAGCAGCGAGAGCATGACGGAGAGCGTCAGAAGCATTGCTGAGAAGATTAAGGCTACTAATGAAGTCATCGCTCAGATGGTAGATATCGTGAAGAGCATTGACGAGATTGCATCCCAGACGAAGCTTCTGAGCCTGAATGCGTCCATCGAGGCTTCCCGCGCGGGAGAGTCGGGCCGAGGTTTCTCGGTTGTGGCCGGCAGCATCCGCGACCTGAGTGAGAAGACCAGCGAGGATTTGAGCAGCATCAAGGTTATTATCGAGAATATCACCTATGACTTTAAGGAATGTGCTGACTGCATCGAGGATGTGGTGGCAAACAATGACAACAACATCAAGGGCATCAGGGAAGTTATCAAGTCCTTCGAGAGCGTGAACGCTGACATCGAGGAAATCGGCGTGAGAGTGGCTGAGATTGACAAGGCGGTTGAGAATACCGTGAGAGAGATCAGCAATATCTCGGACGAGGTCGAGAAGCTGGGAGACACTTCGGAGTCCAACGCGGCTGCGGCTGAGGAGATCAGTGCATCCGTTGAGGAATTGACAGATTTGATGCATGATGTGCAGGCCAACGCTGTCGAGGTGGCGGGACATGCAGAGAGCCTGAAAAACAGTATGCAGGTATTTAAAGTATAAAATGCTTGCAAAGCGGTAGGATATCGTGTATACTGTCCATTATGTGAGTTTTTAACCTGTGAAAAATATCTAAACCGGACAGAGAGCTCATATATTTAGGAAATAGTAGACAGACTAAATTTAAAGGAGAAAAAGAATGGACGGACAGGGCTTTAACGGACAAAATGAACAGAACGGACAGAATGGGCAGATGACGGAGAATACCAACATCGGAGCCACGAACACCACTGACTTCGGAGCGGCTGATACTGGAGCGACCAATACCACTGACTTTGGAGCAGCCAATACCGGAGCGACCAGTACCGAATCCGCTAACACCGGAAGCAGCAATTATTACTATCAGGATAACACTAACCAGTATACCGGAGGTGCATATGCCGGAAGCGCGTACAGCGAGCCTGTGGTTGACAATGGTTCCGAGGGCGCACCCGGTCTTGCCATTGCAGCATTGGTGATGGGCATTATCTCCATCGTGCTGACCTGCTGCTGTGGAAGCGGTATTATCTTTGGCATTGCCGGACTGATCATGGCGATTGTGGCGAACAAGCAGAGAAAGAGCGGTGTCGGCACGGCAGGTCTGATTTGTTCCATCGTCGGTATCGTGTTTAATGTGCTCTCGCTGATCGTGTATTTCTTTGCGGAGCTGATTCCCATGATGATGTCAATGTAAGACTGACCAAATCGGTCAGCGGATAGTCGGTTAATGGAAATTAATCGAAACAAGAGTGAAGTACAAAAGATGAGTTCTGCGTCAGGTGGAACTCATCTTGTTCTATGTAGGATAAAGTTTTATGGATGAGAAAAAGGCTGAGAAAAAGAAAGAATTATTAAGCACGGAGGAATACCTCTATCGGACGGGATGGGCTTGTCTGCCCTTTGCCCTCATCAGTGCATATTGTCTCATGAAATGGATCGTGCCGATGCTTCCGGAATCGTCGGAATGCCTGTTTTGGAAGTTTTGGGGAATATACTGTCCCGGATGCGGCGGAACAAGGGCTGTGGTTGCGCTTTTTCACGGGGAATTCCTGCTGTCGGCGTGGTATCATCCCCTGATCATGTATGTGGTGCTGATGTATGCGTGGTTTATGCTCAGCCATACTTTGGAGAAGCTGCATGTCCCGCTGATAAAGGGAATGAAGTTTGAGGTCTGGATCATGTATGGAATGCTGGTCGTTCTGGCGCTGAATTTTATATTAAAGAATGTCCTGAAATTAGGCTTTGGAATCCTCATGTAAAATCTTATGATTTCCTGAAAGTTTTATAAAAGCTTTCTTAAAAATGCATCTTTACAAAAGGCCATGCATATGTTATTATACCTTTTGATATGATATATTTACAGTCCTGAAGGGCGGAAAAGGAGAAAATTATGGATAAAAAAGTAACAAGTATTTTTGCGTATCTGAGCATTGTTTTCTGGCTGATCGCATATTTTGCAGGAGATAAGGAGGGCGCAAAGTTTCACCTGAATCAGGGGCTGGTTCTGGCTATCGCATCTCTGATCATCGGTGCTGTCGGCATCATTCCGGTAGTTGGCTGGATTGTTTCCTGCGTTGGAAGCGTTGCTGTTCTGGTGTTTGCTATTATGGGTATCATTTCTGCCTGCAAGGATGAGGAGAAGCCTCTTCCTCTGATCGGTAAGATTCAGATCCTGAAATAATTGAGAGAAATAGATAAGCCATATATACATAAAGGCTGCTGCGGGAATCCTGCAGCAGCCTTTTATACTTCATAATCGCCTGTTTTGGTAAGCATGTGACAAATCATTGATTATTCGTTGTCCGGAGGATTCTGGTAGTCGGAAGGGTCTTCGCCCCGCAGGATGCTCAGGATGATCTGCACGCGCTTCAGAGCCCGGGCTGAGTTCTCTCTGGCGTAGGCGGCGGTGTCCTCATCGTAATCCCCGCTCTCATAGACGATGTGATAGCTGTCTACAGCCTCTTTCATGTAGCTGCCCGCCTCGTCGGCGAGGGACTCCAGATAGTCGTATTCCTCCGGGAAATCCAGCTCCGCAAAGTCCTGAAACTGTTTGTCGAGCTGATCCAGATAGGCGAGAGCCAGCGCGGCGGCATCATCGGCCTGGGCATCAATTCCGTTGATGGATTCATGTAATTCTGCAACTGAGGTGCAGAAGGCATCTACTTTTGTCTTAAACTGCGTAATTTCAGGGTCGGTGCCGCAGGCGGTCAGGGTGACGGCGGCGAGAAACCCCGCAAGCAGTTGTATGATTTTCCTTTTCAAATCCTTTTCCTCCGATGTAAAGCTATTAACAAATTTATCATATTCTCAATCGGTTCGCAACAATTATCAGAAATCTTAAGAAGTTATTTGCGGAGCGGGCGGCAGTGTGGTATATTTATCTCTAGGTATCATACAGAGAGTGAACCTGGCTATATGAATCTTGCTATATACTAGAAAACTATGGAGTATCTATAATATGACGAAAGCAGAATTTAGGGATTTGGCAAAACAGGGCATTTTATATCTGGACGGCGCGACCGGCTCCAATCTGGTGGATGCGGGGATGTCGTCGGGAGTCTGCCCGGAGCAGTGGATTCTGGAGCATCCGGACGTATTGCAGGATTTGCAGGAGCGGTATGTGGCGGCGGGAACGGATATCCTCTATGCCCCCACCTTTACGGCAAACAGGGTTAAGCTGACGGAGTATGGTCTGGAGGATCAGATGGAGGCCATGATTCGCGAGCTGGTGGCAATCTCCAAAAGGGCGGCGAAAACCGCTCAGGGACGGAGGGTCTATGTGGCGGGGGATATCACCATGACCGGCGAGCAGCTGAGACCCATGGGAAAAATGGAGCTGGAGACTTTGATTGACGTCTATAAGGAGCAAATTCGGATGTTAGCGGATGCGGGGGTGGATTTGCTGGTGGTGGAGACAATGATGAGTCTTGCGGAGACCAGAGCTGCCCTGATAGCGGCGAAGGAAAGCTGTAAGCTGCCTGTGATGGTGAGCTTTACCTTTGAGCCTCAGGGCAGGATGCTCTACGGCACGGACGCCCGGACTGCCGCCGTGGTTGCGGAGAGCCTTGGAGCCTGTGCAGTCGGAGTCAATTGTTCTACAGGACCCGACAAAATGCAGGAAATCCTGCAAAATATTGCATCCGTGACCAAAATTCCAATAATTGCCAAGCCAAATGCAGGATTTCCTTCTCTAAATGAGGACGGCCGCACCTGTTACGACATGGGGGCGGAGGAGTTCGGGGAGAAAATGTGTCTGCTTTATGGTAAGGGTGCGACCGTGCTGGGAGGATGCTGCGGCACCACGCCGGAGCATATCCGGGCTGTTTATCAGCGCCTCGGAAAGCGTCAGGGGGCGGAGGTATGCCGCCGCCGGGAGGGCGTGCGCTATCTTGCCAGCGAGCGCATGACGGTGGAATTTAATCTGGACGGAAATTTCATGGTGGTGGGGGAGCGCATCAATCCCACCGGCAAGAAGAGCCTGCAGGCGGAGCTTCGGGAGGGAAATACGGACAGAGTGCTGCGGTTTGCGGAGGAGCAGGAGTCCTGCGGCGCACAGATTCTGGATATCAATATGGGCATGAGCGGAATTGACGAGAAGGCTATGATGCTCCGGGTTCTGGAGGAGGTCAGCGAGGTGACAAATCTGCCCCTCTCTCTGGATTCGAGCCATGTGGAGGTGCTGGAGGCGGCGCTGCGCCATTATCCGGGACGGGCATTGATCAATTCCATCTCTTATGAGAAAGAAAAATTCGAGAAGCTTTTGCCGCTGGCAGCCAAATACGGTGCCATGTTCATTTTGCTGCCGCTGTCGGACAAGGGGCTGCCAGAGAATCAGGAGGAAAAGCTGAATATCATAGAGACCATTGTCCAAAAGGCGCTGGATATCGGTATGCGCAGAGAGGACATTGTGGTGGACGGGCTGGTCGCTACGGTGGGGGCGGATAAGCGCGCGGCGCTGGAGACGTTGAAAACCATCCGGTATTGCCGGGAAAAGGGGCTTGCGACGATATGCGGCCTGTCGAATATCTCCTTTGGAATGCCCGAGCGCAGCTTTGTCAATGCGGCATTTTTGACCATGGCGATCCGGGAGGGGCTGACCATGGCGATCGCCAATCCCTGTCAGGAGCTGTTGATGTGCTGCGCGCTGGCTACGGACTTGCTCCTGAACAAGGACGGGGCGGATCTGCGCTATATCGAGCTTGCAGGCATGGTGAAGGAGCGGCGCGAGGCGCAGGAGGCGAAAGTCAGAGCCGCGCTGGAGACGGCTGCGGGAGATGCGGTGAAGCTGACTGATGGGAAAGGGGGCGCGGCAAAGGACGCTGCGCCGCAGGACAAGGCAGCCTCGCCGGGAAAAGAGGCCACTGCAGAGCTCCCCGGACAGTCAGAGCCCATGAATGTCTTATATCATGCCGTTTTAAAGGGGAATCGAAACGGCATTGCCAGACTTACCGAAGCCGCGCTGAGCGCGGGTGAGAAGCCGGATGAGATTTTAAACGGGGCTTTGCTGCCCGCCATCAATCAGGTGGGAGAATATTTTGACAAGGGCAGATATTTCCTGCCGCAGCTGATCGCCTCGGCGGAGGCCATGAAAAATGCCATTGAGGTGTTGGAGCCCCTGCTCTTACAGGAGACGTCGGACAAGGATATGCCCGTGGTCGTCATTGCCACCGTGGAGGGAGATATCCACGATATCGGCAAGAATCTGGTGGCTCTGATGTTGAAAAATTATGGCTTTCGCGTCATCGATCTGGGCAAGGATGTACCTGCAGAGCAGATACTTGCGGCGGCGAGAGAGAATCACGCGCAGATTATTGCGCTGTCGGCATTGATGACCACCACCATGCAGCGTATGCGGGAGGTTATCGCGAATGCCAAGGCCGCCGGAATGTCCGCGAAGGTGATGATCGGCGGGGCGGTGATCACGCAGGAGTATGCCGATGAAATCGGAGCGGACGGCTATTCAAAGGACGCGGCGGACGCGGTGAAGCTGGCAAAGCGTCTGAACGGCTCTGAATAAGTCCGTATAAGTTAAGAGGGCTTTAACCGCAGACGTGATAGGCTTGAACAGGCGGGTGCAGTTGTGTTAGAATAGATTTGTGTCATGAAAAAGGAGGAGTAAGTATGATTGGAGCAGATGCCATTGTAAAATGTCTGGAGGCGGAGGGCGTCACCACTGTGTTTGGTTATCCGGGCGTTGCAATCTGTCCTTTTTATAATAGTATTTTGGATTCGGATATCCGCACAATCCTGATCCGCACGGAGCAGAACGCCGCCCACGCGGCCAGCGGCGTGGCGCGCATCACGGGACGTCCCGGCGTCTGCGCGGTCACGAGCGGTCCGGGGGCGACCAATGTCATCACCGGCATTGCCACCGCCTTTGCGGACAGCATTCCGCTGATCTGCATTACCGGTCAGGTGAACAGCGAGCTCTTGGGGAGCGACGTCTTTCAGGAGGCGGATATCACCGGAGCGGTGGAGTCCTTTGTGAAATACAGCTATCTGGTGAAGGATGCAAACGAGATACCGAGAGTATTTAAGGAAGCGTTCCACATTGCGAACACCGGGCGTAAAGGTCCTGTGCTGATCGATGTCCCCATCGACGTTCAAAACGCCGTGGTGAATAAATTCAGATATCCCGAGGAGATTTCCCTTCGCACTTATAAGCCCACGGTAAAGGGAAACGCGGTGCAGATCAGGAAGGTTGTAAAAGAGCTGGAGCGGGCCAGACATCCCATCATCTGCGCGGGCGGCGGCGTGCTGCTGGCGGAGGCGGAGCAGGAGCTTCGAGGCTTTGCGGAGCGCCACGGCATCCCGGTGGTATCGACCATGATGGGCATCGGCATCATGCCCACAAAGCATCCATTATATTTCGGGATGGTGGGAAACAATGGCAAGGCCTATGCCAACCGCGCCATGAACGAGTCCGACCTGCTGATCATGGTGGGTGCGAGAGTGGCGGACAGGGCGGTGAATCAGCCCGACCTTATCACGAAGGACAAGGTGTTGGTCCACATCGATGTGGACCCTGCGGAGATTGGCAAGAACGCCGGCCCCACCATTCCTCTGGTGGGAGACGCCAGACACATCTTTGAAGATTTGGCGAAGGAAGAGTTTGAATGCAATTGTAAGGAATGGATTGACCTTTTGAACGGATACCGCGTTTCCATGGAGCGAAAGCGCACGCCCAATCCCGATTATGTGGACCCGGCGGCCTTTATCACCATGCTGTCCGAGAAGATGCAGGACGACGCCGTCTATGTGGCGGATGTGGGACAGAATCAGATCTGGTCGTGCGGATATCACATTGTGAAAAAGGGCAGATTTCTCACCTCCGGCGGCATGGGCACCATGGGCTATTCCATTCCCGCCGCCATGGGAGCCAAGGTGGCTGCCATGGACAGACAGGTGATTGCCGTGTGCGGGGACGGTTCCTTTCAGATGTCCATGATGGAGCTTGCCACCATGAGGCAGCATCACATCCCGGTGAAGATCATCGTCCTGAAAAACAATTATCTGGGCATGGTGAGGGAGTATCAGCACTACACTTACAGGGACAATTACTCGGTGGTAGACCTCTCCGGCAGCCCCGACCTGGAAAAGCTGGCTGCGGCCTATGAGCTGCCGTTTCTGCGGCTTGTCAATATGGAGCGGGCGGAGGAGACCATCGACAGATTTTTGAAAAATGACGAGTCCATGCTGTTGGAATGCCTTATTGACCCCATGGATCTGGTAAAGTGATACAGGAAAGGAATTTGACATGAATAAGAGAATCTATTCCGTTTGGGTGGAGAACCGCTCCGGCGTGCTCTGCAAGGTGGCAGGGCTTTTCTCCAGAAGATGCTTTAATATTGATTCCCTGGCCGTGGGAGAGACGGACGCGCCGGATGTGTCCTGCATGACCATCGTGTCCAGCGGCGATGAGCGCACCATCGAGCAGATTGAGAAACAGCTCAACAAGAAGCTGGACGTCATTAAGGTAAAGACCTTCGAGGAACAGCAGTGCATTACCCGGGAGCTGATGTTAGTCAAGGTAAAATATAATAAGAACAACCGCCGGGACATCACGGAGCTGTGCGATATCATGAAGGCGGAGATTGTGGACATGTCCAAGCATTTTATGATGATCCAGGTTTGCGATACGCCGGAGAGGATTCGCCTGTTCTTAAAGCTTTTACAGAGCATCAGCATTGTGGAGGTGGCGCGCACGGGGACCCTGGCGCTCTCGAAGTGCATGGAGAATGACGATTGACAGGAGGGATTGGATATGGGACTGTATGGTATCGGGAGAACGGATTTTTATACGGCGCAGCCGTCGCAGGAAAACAGGAATACCGAGCGTGTGGTTTTTACCGATGCGCGGGATATCGGAAAGGCGCTTGCGTCCCGGGCGGTAAATGTGAACGGAGTGACGGTCGAGCTGTCCGACGAGGCGCTGCAGGCGTTGTTTGACGCGCGCGATAAATTTTACGCCGACAGGGACGCGGAGAGGAATCGCTACGTCACGGAATTTAACAGTTATGTGGCAAAGCAGCAGAGCGAGGCGATGGAGGATGCGGCGGAGGATATGGCAAAGGCGCTGGAGACTGCCAGAAGGATTGCCAACGGGGATATCGTGCCCGCGCAGGACGAGAAAAAGCTGCTGGAGTATGACGATAAGCTGTATCAGATGGCAAAAAATGCCGCCATGCTCCATGCCATGGACGAGGAGCGCGAGAAACACAAATCCTTATATGAAGATGAGGAAGAGCGGGAGTACACAGACCCGGAGGCGGAGACTATGCCCGAGCAGAAATATGGCGTGGAGGTGGAGATATCGCTGGGAAGCGCGCCGGCGGTGGAGAGCATTTCCGAAGGAGCGCTGGAGTGATGGGGACGGAAGTGTGAAATGGAGCTCGCGAAATGCTGTCACGAGGGGAGCATGAGCCATGTTTGTGGTTGACATCAACGCTTTAACTTGCTATAGTATAAGCTAGCAGTTTGAAACAGAATAAGGCGGGAAGGAATTACCATGCAGAAGAAAGTTTTTCAGTTATTAGTTGACAATACCTCCGGGGTTTTGAGCCGGATTTCGGGGCTCTTTTCCCGCAGAGGCTATAATATAGAGAGTATTACCGCGGGTGTGACCGCGGACTCCAGATACACGCGCATCACGATTGTGACAAGCGGCGACGATGAGATTCTGGAGCAGATAGAAAAGCAGCTTGCGAAGCTGGTGGATATCCGGGATATCAAGGAATTGAAGCCCGATGAGAGCGTATACCGGGAGCTGGTGATGATCAAGGTGAAGGTCATGGCGCAACAGCGCCAGAGCCTCTCGGCGATAGTGGATATCTTCCGGGCAAAGATCATCGATGTCGCCCCGGAGTGCATGATCATTGAGCTCACGGGCAATCAGTCCAAGATTGAAGCGTTTATCGCGCTTTTGAACGATTATGAGATTCTTGAGATTGCGCGCACCGGTATTGCGGGGCTCTGCAGAGGCATTGAAAATGTCACCATACTGTGAGTGATGTTTTTTAATATTTATATTTTAAACAATAAGGAGGAAATAGAAAAATGGCAAAGATTTTTTATCAGGAGGATTGTAATCTCTCCCTGCTCGACGGCAAGACCATTGCAATCATCGGTTACGGCAGCCAGGGACACGCACATGCGCTGAATCTGAAGGATTCGGGCTGTCATGTCATCATCGGCCTGTACAAGGGCTCCAAATCCTGGGATAAGGCTGTGGCGCAGGGATTCGAGGTATATACTGCGGCTGAGGCTGCAAAGAAGGCTGATATCATCATGATTCTGATCAATGATGAGAAGCAGGCTGACCTTTATAAGCAGGATATCGAGCCCAATCTGGAGGAGGGCAATATGCTGATGTTTGCCCATGGCTTCAACATTCATTTCGGCTGCATCGTGCCTCCCGCAAATGTGGATGTCACCATGATTGCTCCCAAGGGACCCGGACATACCGTGAGAAGCGAGTATCAGGCTGGCAAGGGCGTTCCCTGTCTGATCGCCGTGGAGCAGGATGCAAGCGGCAAGGCACAGGATCTCGCGCTGGCTTATGCACTGGGTATCGGCGGCGCAAGAGCCGGTGTGTTGGAGACCAATTTCCGCACGGAGACCGAGACCGACCTCTTTGGCGAGCAGGCGGTTTTGTGCGGCGGCGTCTGCGCATTGATGCAGGCTGGCTTTGAGACTCTGGTTGAGGCCGGTTACGACCCCAGAAACGCATATTTCGAGTGTATTCATGAGATGAAGCTGATCGTGGATCTGATTTATCAGTCCGGTTTTGCAGGAATGAGATATTCCATCTCCAACACTGCTGAGTACGGCGACTATATCACCGGCCCGAAGATCATCACCGAAGAGACCAAGAAGACCATGAAGAAGATCCTGAGCGACATTCAGGACGGCACCTTTGCAAAGGAATTCCTGTTGGATATGTCGCCCGCCGGCAGACAGGTTCATTTCAAGGCCATGAGAAAGCTCGCGAGCGAGCATCCCGCTGAGAAGGTGGGCGAGGAGGTTCGCAAGCTCTATAGCTGGAACAACGAGGAAGACAAGCTGATCAACAACTAAAAACGATTGTGATGGGAGGATGCAAAAAAATGCGTCCTCCCTCTTTTGTGAACGGCAAGTGATGCCGATAATAGTATATATTGCTCAAAATCGTATGCCAAATATAGAGCTCCAGGCAACTGAGTGATTGACAAATATTTGACTTTGGGCTTATATTATGTATTAGCGGAACTTCAAAGCTAAAATCAAGGCAAAACGGAAATGGGAAAGGCAGGCATGCAACATGGAAAAGAGGATGAGTCAAAAGACAGTATTGGCGATTTCCGCTGCAGTAGTTGCATTGATCGTCATTGTCGCAGGGCTGCTGGTGTGGAGGAATCAGCATCAGTCCTACCGCTCCATTAAAATTGTGGAAATGGACGGGGCAGTGACCATCGACAGAGAGGGAATCGACAATCTCAACGCGTCAGTGAACATGAATCTGGTCTCCGGCGATTATCTGACTACAGGGCAGGGCGCCTACGTGGTATTGCGTCTGGACACCGATAAATATGTGATGCTGGGCGAGTGCGGAGCCATGAGGGTGAACGCGCAGGGAACCGCGGCCGCAGCCAAGACTTCCATACAATTGGAAGCGGGCAGCGTGTTGAGCGAGATTCAAAATCCGCTGGGTCAGGACGCCTCCTATGATATCGTAACGCCAAACGCCACCATGTCTGTCAGAGGAACGGTGTTTGAGGTGCGCAAAAATGAGAGCGAAAGCCCCGACGGGGAGGGAACAATCTCCGTGCTCGTCTATGACGGCTGTGTGGCGGTTGCCCCGGACGGGATGGAGCCCCGGGAGTATCACGCAGGGGAATATACGGAATTTACCGACAGCGCCTCCCCGAAGTTTTTGACGGAGCAGGGCACGATCACACAGGAGCAGATGAACGGGCAGATGCTGGAGCGCCTGAGAGAGATAGAGCAGTCGGGAAGAGCGCTGGATACGAATGTGCTCACGGCGCTTGCTCTGGCGGAGGGACAGATTCCGTCATCTGAGGCGGAGGAGTCAACAGAAGCAGCTGAGTCCTCAGCGGCTGCAGAGTCCTCGGAGGCGACGGAATCAACGGAGGCCTCGGCTTCCGGCGGGGAAACGGTATCCCCGGCGGGGAATCCTGCGGAGCCGTCCAAGGGGACGACTGCGCCTACAAAAAAGAATGATCCCGCAAAGCCTTCTGTGACAGCACCGTCAGAAACTGCGCCGGAGTCGTCGGCAGCGGAGCCGGAGGAGGATGATTCGGACGATGACCCCCCGAAGAAAAAGCCTTCCAAGCCGAAGCCTACGGAACCTTCCGAAGACCCTACAGAGCCTACGGAACCTTCGGAGGATCCCACAGAGCCCACGGAGCCTTCAGAAGATCCTACAAAGCCCTCGGAGGATCCCACGGAGCCCTCTGAGGAGGAACCTGAGACCTATAAGGTAGCATATTATCGCCCCTATATTGCGCTGTGGGGGGAGACGGGGGACGGCGGCAAATACTCCACGATCATGGATATTGACCCGTATCTGCATCATGAAAACAATTCCGTCGAGAGCGGCAGCAAGCTGGAGAAGCCCTCAGCTCTCACGGTGGACATGACGCCCGAGGGATGGCTTTCTGAAAAGTCAGACCTCACACATGTGGGCTGGTGTACGATAGACGGCAAGGAATGGGATTTTGACAAGGATGTGGTGACGACGGATACTTACCTTTATCCTATCTGGAAGGATAAGGAAGGCAGAAAATATTATCCCTATATCCATAAGACAGGGACCAAGACCTATCCCTGCAACAGCATTATAGAAAACTCTGTACCTGAGATTCCCAGCCCGTAAAGAAAAGCTGTTACAGGAGTTATGATACAGGAACTATGATACAGGAGCCGTCATATAAACGATATCATATAGGATAGCAGGATGAAGAAGGATAAGGACAAATCGACACAGGGTGCAAGGCTGGTATTGCTCACAGCCTTGGCCGGATTTCTGGCAGGGGTGCTTGCGTTTGCGGCACCCTTTGACAGTGGGGAATTATGGCTGGGCGACAGCCTTTTTGTCCATGAGAAGCCGGTGGACAATCGAATCAAGATTATCGGGATAGACGAGGCGTCCCTGCAGGAGCTGGGACCTTTTTCCGGGTGGAGCAGACAGCAGGCGGCGGACCTGCTGAACGCCCTGGACGAGGATTATGCTCCGGCTGTGATCGCCTTCGATATCAATTATTTTGGCAGTCATGACGAGGAGGGCGACAGGGCTCTGGCGGAGGCTGCGGCCAGGTACGACAATGTGGTGATGGCCTCCTATATCTCCTATGAGGCAAAGCTGGAACCGCAGCCGGACGGCAGTCTGCATATGAACACCATGCATGTGGCGCAGGTTGAGAAGCCCTATGAGGCGCTGGACGAGGTGAGCTTTAACGGCTTTACCAACACGGTGCAGGATACGGATAATTATGTGCGCCGCGCGCTGTTTTCCGTGGACTGGAATGGTGAGACCACCCATAATTTTGCTTATGAGATCTATGACAGATATATGCAGAGCACAGGACAGCCAGCCGCAGTGCCCGCCACGGACAGCCGGGGGCTCTACGGATTTGACTACACGGCGGCGCCGGGCATGTATGAGGTGTATTCTTATGCGGACGTGGCGGCGGGGCGCTGTGATACCAGAGTGTTTCAGGATTGTATCGTGCTGGTGGGGGCGTACTGTTCGGGGATGATGGATCAGTACATGGTGCCCATTGCCCGCAGCACCGTCATGAACGGAGTGGAGGGACAGGCAAACCATGTGAATGCGCTTCTGGAGGGCAGAACCTTCCGGGAGCTGCCGGGATGGTGCGGCGCGCTGCTGGCGGCAGTCATTGTGGGCGGCTATGTGTGGCTCGTCTCACACAGTCGGTTCCAGGTCGGAATGGCAGGCGGTCTGATTTTTGAGCTTCTTATGCTCGGGGCGGCGAAATTTCTGTATGCTCAGGGACTGTATTGGAAATGTCTGATCCCGGCTGTGGGGGTGGCGGTTGTCGCCCTTGTCCGGGTGGTGACAGGGTATCTTCTGGAGCGTGTGCGCAAGAAAAAGATATTGGATGTATTTCGCACCTATATGGCGCCGCAGGTGGTGGATGAACTGGCGAAGACCAGGGATTTCCAGGTGGAGCTGGGCGGAAGGAATCAGGAAATCGCCGTGCTCTTCGTGGATATCCGAGGCTTTACCTCGCTGTCCGAGAGCCTTGCCCCCGGCGAGGTGGTGGAGATACTGAACCGTTATCTGGGACAGGTGACGGCGGCAATCTTTCGGCATGAGGGGACGCTGGACAAATTTATCGGGGACGCAGTGATGGCGGTGTACAACGCGCCTCTGGACGTGGAGGATTATCCGCTGAAGGCGGTGTTGACCGGGCTGGATATCGTGAGGGCGGTGGAGAGCCTGAACGATGGACTGAAACGGGATTTTAACATAGAGATAGCCTGTGGCGTGGGCATCCACTGCGGGAGGGCGGTCGTGGGAAATATCGGCTGTGATTTCCGCATGGACTATACCGCCATCGGCGATACGGTGAATACCGCGGAGCGGCTTGAGAGTATCGCAAAAAGCGGACAGGTGCTTTTGAGTGAGGAGATGTATGAGCGGGTAAAACAATCCGTTCATGCAGAGTTTCTGGGTGAGCATACATTGAAGGGAAAGCAGGAAAAGATCAGAGTGTTCCTTGTTGAAGAAACAGAATCAGCGTTTGGAGGATGAAAATGGAACGGATTCAGGCAGACAAAATATTGGAGATTGGCATTCTGCTGACGGCGGAGAGAAATTATGACGAACTGTTGTCCAAGATTGTGGATTGCGCCATGGAGCTGACACAGAGCGACGGCGGAACCCTCTACCTGTACGAAGATGAACAGTTAAAGTTTTGTATCACCAAGACACTGTCAACCAATGTGGACCGCAAGGGGATGAGCGATGAGCAGTACCCGCCGGTCGCCATGGATGAGAGGAATGTCTGTGCCTGTTCCGCCATCCACAGACAGCTTCTGAACATAGACGATGTGTACAGCTGCGAGGAATTTAATTTCAGCGGTCCCAGAGAGTATGACAAGCTGACGGGCTACCACACCAAGTCCATGCTGGTGTTCCCGCTGGTGAATCACGAGGAGAAGCTGGTGGGCGTGGTGCAGCTCATCAATGCTCAGGACGAAGCCGGGGCGGTGGTGCCCTATAAGAAAGAATACGAAAAGATATTGGAGTCGCTGGGCTCTCAGGCGGCGGTGGCTGTCTCCAACATGAAATATGTTCAGGAGATGGAGCAGCTGATGTTCACCATCACACAGGTGTTTACCGACGCCATTGACACCCGTATTCCCTACAATTACTATCACTCCCGGAATGTCTGGCTCTATGCGAAGGTGCTGGTGGACTATATCAACAGGCAGCACGCAAAGGGGCTGTGTGAACATCATTTCACGGAGGAGGAGAAGGATGAGCTTTTGATGGCTGCGCTGATGCATGATATCGGCAAGATGGTCATTCCAAACGAGGTGATCAACAAAACGACCCGTCTGGACAAACGGCAGCCTCTGGTGGAGGAACGCTTTGAGCATTTGTCCGCCCTGTATTATATCGATTATCTGGAGGGCAGGATCAGTGAGGAGGACTGGAAGAAGGTAAGCGAATATCTGACCGATGCCAGGTCTCGCACGGAGGAAATCAATGTCAAGCCGAACCTGACGGATGAGGATGTGGCTTATATCACGGATCTGGCCTCCAGAGTTTACACCGGTGCGGACGGCGGAAAGCTCCCGTATCTGACGGACGAGGAGGCGGAGTGCCTGACGGTGCGCAGGGGCAATCTGACACAGGGAGAACGGGATATTATCTGCTCGCATGTGACTTACACGGAGACCTATCTGAGGAAGATGAACTTCGGGAAGCGTTATCCGCACATCATCCAGTGGACGGGCGCACATCACGAGTATCTGGACGGAAGCGGCTATCCCAGAGGCTTAAAGGGGGATGAGATTCCCTTTGAGGCAAGGCTTCTGACCGTGATCGATATGTTTGAGGCGCTGACCAGCGCAGACCGCCCGTACAAGAAGTCAATCCAGGACGACAAGGCCTTCGCCATGCTTGAGGACATGGTGGCGGAGGGCAAGATTGACGGCGAGATACAGAAGCTGTTTCGGGAGGCCTACGGGGAGATGGATGAGAAACCGCCTCTGTCCCAGTGGAAAGAGTCGTAGAATGTGAGGTATAACGGACATGACAGAGAACAGGAAAATCACTCATATTATCCCCAATATTCAGGAATTGGAGACTTATGTGGAATTCGCCGAAAAGCATTCGCTTGGATTTGAGTATAATGACTTTTTTAATCCCGCGCTTCTGGATGACAAGGCGGCGCTGGCGCAGCGCATCGCCCTGTATCAGGCGCTGGACAGACCGGCGGGGATTGACACCCTGCACGGCGCCTTTTATGATATCGTTCCCTTTAGCTGGGACAGCGGCATCAGCAGGCACAGCATTTACCGTATGCAGCAGTCGGTGGAGATTGCGGGGCAGCTCGGCTGCCGCGGCGTTATCTTTCACACCGGCCTGACGCCCGGGCTGGTGGGCGACCACAAATTCCGCTCCAACTGGCTGAAGGTTATGGCGGACACGGTGCGGATGTTGTTGAAACAGAATGATACGATACAGATTTACTGTGAAAATATGTTTGACGAGTCTCCGCTGGAGCTGGCGGAGCTGGCGGCGATATTAGCGGATGAAAAGCGCTTTGGAATCTGCCTTGACATCGGGCATATGATGCTGGCCACGGATAAGCCAAAGGATTGGCTCGAGGCGATGGGGGCTTATGTGCGCCATTTTCATGTAAACGACAACCATCTGAACCGGGATGAGCATCTGCCGCTGGGCTGCGGCAGCATCGACTGGCCGTGTATATTTGAGCTGCTTCGGGAGCATGACCTGTGCGGGAGCAGTATGCTTCTGGAGGTGAACGGTCTGGACAAAATTCAGACAAGCCTGGACTATTTAAAGACCTGCGGCATTTGATATGACCGGGAGGAGTATATGAGTAAAACTTCAAGCCAAAGTTCCTTTGAGAGGAAGATGCGTCCCCCGAAGGGGATTGAACCGGAGACCTGGATTGCGGAGTGCTACCGCAGATACGAGGGGCATCCTCTGAAAATATTGCTGGCTGTGTACAAGGGAAATTATCATAAGTTTCTGCTTGCCGTTTTGTTCTTTTTTATCAAGCATGCCTGTGTGTGGGTGCTGCCCATCGTCATGGCAAATATCATAAACGACATCACTGCCGGGAATCCGGATTGCCTGCGCAACACAGCGTTTTACACGGTATTAATGATCGTGCTGATCACCCTGAACGTGCCCATGAATTATCTCTATACTGACTACAAGAGTCAGGCTACGCGCTATGCGGAGACCGGGCTCAGGAAGGCTCTGATACGAAAGCTCCAGCAGCTCTCGATTGCCTATCATGTGGAGTCCCGCTCGGGGCGGCTGCAGTCCAAGATCATGCGGGATGTGGAGGCGGTGGAGGGGCTTACCACCCAGATGTTTCTGAACGTGCTGAATATTGCGCTGAATATCATCGTGGCGCTGGTGGTGACCATCAACAAGAGCTTTGTGGTATTTTTGTTCTTTCTGCTGACGACGCCCATCGCCGCCATCTCCATGGTGACCTTCCGCAGTGTGATGAAGAAACGAAATGCGGAATTCAGAAAGGAGATGGAGGAGACCTCCGCCCGGGTCATGGAGATGGTGGAGCTGATCCCCGTGACAAGGGCTCATGCGCTGGAGGAGGAAGAGGTACAGAAGATGAGCAGCCAGCTCTTTGCCGTGGCGGAGAAGGGCTATAAGCTGGATCTGGTGCAGGCTCTGTTCGGCTCCGTGGGCTGGGCGATATTTCAGATATTTCAGGTGATATGCCTTGGCTTTACCGCTTATCTGGCGCTGCAGAGCCGGATTGCGGTGGGAGATATCGCGCTCTATCAGAATTATTTTGCCACCATCGTCAATCAGGTGTCGGCGATCATCACATTGGTGCCGGTCATCGCAAAGGGCATAGAGTCCGTCACCTCCATCGGCGAGGTGATCTTGTCCGATGATGTGGAGAGCAATGAGGGCAAACGGGAAATTGCGGATGTGCAGGGCGGTTTTTCTTTCCGGGATGTGTATTTTGGCTATAAGGACGGCGGAAAGAATACCTTAAACGGACTGAATCTGGAGGTAAAGCCCGGGGAGACCATCGCGCTGGTGGGGGAGTCGGGCGCGGGCAAGACCACCATCCTGAACATGGTGATCGGCTTTTATCTCACCGACAGAGGGCAGGTGCTTTTGGACGGACAGAATATCAATGAGATTGACCTGAGGAGCTACCGCAGATATCTGGCGGTGGTGCCCCAGACCTCCATTCTCTTTTCCGGCACAATACGGGATAATATCACCTATGGCTGCGAGCATGTGACAGAGGAGCAGCTGGATCAGGTCGTCCGGGCTGCCAATCTAAAGGAGCTCATCGACTCCCTCCCCGACGGACTGGACACAAGGGTGGGGGAGCACGGCGGGAAGCTCTCCGGCGGGCAGAGGCAGCGCATCTCCATCGCGCGGGCGCTGATCCGCGACCCCAAGGTAATCGTGCTGGATGAGGCTACCTCTGCGCTGGACAGCATCTCGGAGAAGCTGATCCAGGAGGCCGTGAACAATCTCACCGCGAACCGCACCACCTTTATTGTGGCGCACCGGCTTTCCACCATCCGGGAGGCGGACAGGATTGCCGTGATCGAGGAGGGGCGCTGTGTGGAATATGGGACGTATGAGGAGCTCATGGCGCTGCAGGGAAGATTTTATCAGATGAAAAGGATACAGAGCTGAAAACTTTAGTAATTATTTAGGATTTCTTTGGAATTTTTTGTCGATGGATTTTATTTTTACCCCTTACACTGATGGACAGTGGATGACAGACCTGAAACAGAGTCTGTGTCATCAGTGTGAAGGGGGTTTTTTAATGGATGCGGCAGCTCTGACGATGTATTTTACGCAGTATGGCGGTATTGCCATCTTTGTGATCGTCTTTTTGGAATATCTGAACCTTCCGGGATTTCCGGCGGGGATCATCATGCCGCTTGCGGGACTCATGGCGGCGCGGGGAGAGCTTCCGTTTCTGTGGGTGATGGCGATCACGGTGGCGGCGGGACTTCTGGGCAGTCTGCTGCTGTACTTTATCGGACAAAAGGGCGGCTGGCTTGTCATGAAGCTATATCTGAAGCATTTTCCGAATCAGGAGGAGGCTCTGCAGAAGAGTCTTGACTGGGTGAGGCTGCACGGAGCGACGGGACTTTTCGTGGCAAAGCTGATTCCCATGCTGCGCACGCTCATCTCCATTCCGGCGGGAGTGATGCAGATGCCCCTTCTCTCGTATATCGTCAGCTCCACCCTCGGGATTGCCGTCTGGAACCTGATTTTTGTAGGAGCCGGCTACCTGATGGGGGAGCAGATTTTTCAGTGGCTGGACAAGCTATAAAGCTGTATGAAGCTATATCGGTTGCATATCAGGCTGTTTCGGTCTATACTTGTTTTATATTGCGTCCGCCGGACAAGGGCGTAAAATTTACGGAAGGTGAGGGCCGGATATGGAAGACTATTGTATTTTGGTGGTGGAGGATGACAACGAAATCCGCAGCGGTGTGGAGATTTATCTGCGCAATCAAGGTTACCGGGTGGTGACTGCAGCGAACGGCAGGGAGGGTCTGGACATCATCAGGAGAGAGGAGCCCCATCTGGCCATTGTGGATATCATGATGCCAGTGATGGATGGCGTCACCATGCTCATGAAGCTGCGGGCGGAGAATTACGAGTTCCCGGTGATTATGCTTTCCGCCAAGTCCGAGGAGGTGGACAAGATCATGGGGCTGAACATGGGGGCGGACGATTATGTCACCAAGCCCTTTACGCCCCTGGAGCTTCTGGCGAGGGTAAATTCCCAGCTTCGGCGCTATAAAAAGTATCTGAATGCGGTGGGAGCCGGGGCGGAGAATGAGCATGTCTTCCGTGTGGGCGGGTTGGAGCTGAACGAGGACACGGTGGAGGTGACGGTGGACGATGAGCCGGTGAAGCTGACTCCCATGGAATTCAAGATTGTCCAGCTTTTGATCAGGAATCCGGGCAGAGTCTTTTCCGCGGACGAGATTTATGAGCGGGTGTGGAATGAGCGGGCGGTCAACACGGACACGATCATGGTACATGTGCGCAATATCAGGGAAAAAATTGAGATTGACCCAAAGAATCCCAAGTATTTAAAGGTGGTCTGGGGAGTGGGCTACAAAATCGAAAAGCAATGAGGTTTTTATGACGAATTCAAAGCAAAAATATCCCAGAAAAATAATATGGGGGCTGATTACCTGTCTGATTGTCTCCGGTGTCTTTATGTCCTGCTACGGGCTGTTTGACAGCTGGTGTCAGTCCCGCCGGAGCGAAAATCCTCTGGCGCAGCAGAGCACGCTGGACTGGCTTGCGCGGAGCAGCTATGTGCTCTATCGGGATCTGCGGATGAAAAACGCCCCGGAGCCCATGGACTATACGGATGTTTTTGTGAAGCCGAGGGAGGGCTGCCAGTGGGTCTTGGACGAGCATCTGCGGCAGCTATGGTATGCAGAGTCCCTTACCACAGAGGAGATGATTGCCGATGGGCTCCCGTTGGACTGCGGGAGAGTGTACGCCTATCTGAACTGGCTGGAGAATAATCTGAAGGAGCTGGAATCCACCCTTCCCAGTCTGAATGCCTCGTTTGGATACAGCTGTGAGGATATCCGAACCGGAGAGCGCGTGGGCAATCTGGATCCGAGTCAGATGCTCCCCGAGGCTCAACATCTGTATCTGGCGTTTTTGTTTGATGCAAACGGCAATTGTACCGTGGAAAATGCCAGGATGGGGGTGGATGCCATCGAGATACGCAAGCTGGCAAGCCAGGCTGCAAGGATGTTTCGGCTGGAGAATGACGGGACTTATGTGGAGCTGGATCAGGCTGCGGATGTGAGTCTGAGCAGCTATATGACCCTGAGCGCGCCCACAGACTGCCGCGTGGTCTACAGCATCTCCGAGGAGGAATGGTCGCAGCTTCAGAAGGGCGATGCGCTGTATCTGGCGAACAATATTTATTATCTGGATGATACCGGCTATTACGGTTATTTTAGCTGCGGAGCGGACAGCATCCTGATCTGCCTCTGGCTGTTTGTGCTGTTTCTGGCAGTGTTTCTGCCGCTCAAAGAAAATGCTGGAAACGAAAATGCTGGAAAAGAGACCGCCGGAAAAGAGGGCAAGGTGCGGTATTCTCTGGAATTTCTGGCAGTGCTTTTGTATATGGGGCTTGGAGTCGGAGTGTATCTGTCAATCTGCATGTTGGCCGCGCTCCGCAGCGGGATTGCGCTCTCCGTTTTTCGGCAGAGCATGATACTCTCCGGACAGTCTGAGACCCTTTTGCTCTATGGGGTGGATCTGCTGCTTTTGACAGTGGTGTTTGGAACCGCGTGGTATATCGGCTGCAGTCTGAGGGAGCTCAGAAGTCTTGGCTTTCGGAGGTATTTCAAAAAACGCTGCCTGACCTGTCAGTTTTTCCCGTATATTAAGACAAAGCTCAGGCAGGTCTATGACAGCTTTCTGCATTTTGACGTGACGCGCAAGGCCAACAAAATGATCCTGAAGCTGGTTTTGATAAATGCAGTGATCCTCTTTGCCATCAGCAGCCTGTGGGTGGGCGGCTTTACCGTGGCGCTGCTGTACTCGATCCTCTTGTATATTATCCTGCGCAAATATATTTCTGATCTTCAAAAAAAGTACGCAATCCTGCTCAAGGCAATCTATGAGATTGCCCAGGGAAATCTCAATGTGCAGATAAAGGAGGATCTGGGGATATTTGAGAACTTCAAGCCGCAGCTGCAGCGCATTCAGCAGGGATTTCGCAAAGCGGTGGAGGACGAGACCAAAAGCCAGCGGATGCGGGCGGAGCTTATCACGAATGTGTCCCACGATTTAAAGACGCCGCTGACAGCCATCATCACGTATATCGATCTGTTGAAGGATGACGCCGCCACCGGGGAGCAGCGCGCGGAATATCTGGACACGCTGGAGCGCAAGGCTCTGCGCCTGAAGGCGCTGATTGAAGATTTGTTCGAGATCAGCAAGGCGGATTCCCAGAACATGAGTCTGAACCTGATGGAAGTGGACATTATGAATCTGGTGAAGCAGGTTGCTTTCGAGATGGAGGATAAAATGGCGCAGCAGAAGCTGGATATGCGTCTGGACCTCCCCGAGAGCAGGGTGCCGTTGCTTCTGGATTCCCAGCGCACCTATCGCATTTATGAGAATCTGTTCGGCAATATCGCCAAATATGCCATGCCCGGCACCCGGGTTTATGTCTCGGGAAGGGTGCAGAAGGACAGGGTGATCATCGTGTTAAAAAATATCACGGCGCAGGAGATTGCCGTGAATCCCCAGGAGCTCACGGAGCGGTTCGTGCGGGGCGACGCCTCGAGAAATACCGAGGGGAGCGGTCTGGGACTCGCCATAGCCAAGAGCTTTGCCCAGCTTCAGGGCGGAGCGCTGGAGGTGGAGGTGGACGGAGATTTGTTCAAGGTCACTACCGTCTGGAAAATGAGCGTTAATGGTTTGACAGATAGTTCGGAAGATTAAAAAAATTTGTTTCAAAATGCAGTCAGTTGTGCTATGATTATTTGTACAGCATTTTGAAACAGATTTTTTTATGGAGGAGAAAACGGCATGGGTATGACAATGACGCAGAAGATTCTGGCCGCCGCCGCGGGACTGGAGCGGGTGGAGGCCGGACAACTGATTGAGGCAGAGCTGGATTTGGTGCTGGGCAATGATATCACCAGTCCGGTGGCTATTCATGAGATGGATAAAATGAAGGTGGACGGCGTGTTCAACAGGGACAAGATCGCTCTGGTGCCCGACCACTTTGTTCCCAATAAGGATATCAAGTCCGCAGAGCACTGTAAATGTGTGAGAGAGTTTGCGCGCAAAAACGAGATTACCAATTATTTTGAGGTGGGCGAGATGGGAATCGAGCACGCGCTGCTCCCCGAGAAGGGGCTGACCGTGGCCGGGGATGTGATCATCGGCGCGGACTCCCATACCTGTACCTATGGCGCGCTGGGAGCCTTTTCCACAGGCGTGGGCAGCACGGATATGGCTGCGGGCATGGCGACCGGAAAGGCATGGTTTAAGGTGCCCTCCGCCATCCGCTTTGTCCTCACCGGAAAGCCCGCAAAATGGGTCAGCGGCAAGGATGTGATCTTACATATCATCGGCATGATCGGCGTGGACGGCGCGCTGTATAAGTCCATGGAGTTTGTGGGGGACGGTATCGCCAATCTGTCCATGGACGACCGCTTCACCATCGCAAATATGGCTATCGAGGCGGGCGGCAAAAACGGTATTTTCCCTGTGGATGAGCTTGCGATTGCTTATATGAAGGAGCACAGTACAAGAGAGTATAAAATTTATGAGGCGGACGCGGACGCCGTGTATGACGCGGAGTATACGATTGATCTGAGCGCGCTTCGTCCCACTGTGGCATTCCCTCATCTGCCTGAGAATACGCACACCATCGATGAGATTCATGAGATGGAGGACATCCGTATCGACCAGGTGGTGATCGGTTCCTGCACCAACGGGCGTCTGGACGACCTGCGCAAGGCCGCCGAGGTTCTATCAGGCCGCCATGTGGCGAAGGGTATGCGCTGTATCGTGATTCCCGCCACTCAAAAGATTTATATGCAGGCCATGGAAGAGGGGCTTTTGAAGACCTTTATCGAGGCGGGCGCCATCGTGAGCACGCCTACCTGCGGCCCCTGTCTGGGAGGCTATATGGGAATCCTCGCGGAGGGCGAGCGCTGCGTCTCCACCACCAACCGAAACTTTGTGGGACGCATGGGGCATGTGAACTCTGAGATTTATCTGGCAAGTCCTGCGGTTGCGGCTGCCAGCGCTGTGACGGGCAAGATTTCCTGCCCCTGTGAATTGTAATGAAAAAGATGGATAGAAGTGCGCGTCTGCAGCGCGCAGATGGGAGTAGATATGAACAACGCAAAAGGAATGGTTTTTAAATACGGCGACAATGTGGATACGGATGTCATCATCCCCGCAAGATACCTGAATTCCTCCGACCCTGCGGAGCTTGCGACACATTGCATGGAGGATATCGACAAGGACTTTATCAAAAATGTGAAAAAGGGCGACATTATCGTCGCAGAGAAAAATTTCGGCTGCGGCTCCTCGAGAGAGCACGCGCCCATTGCCATCAAGGCCGCGGGAGTGAGTTGCGTCATAGCGGAGACCTTTGCCAGGATTTTTTACCGCAATGCCATCAACATCGGTCTGCCCATCATTGAGTGCCCTGATGCGGCCAGAGGGATTGCGGCAGGAGACGAGGTGGAAGTGAATTTTGACACCGGGGTGATCACCGATGTGACGAAGGGAACCAGTTATCAGGGACAGGCTTTCCCGGAGTTCATGCAGAGGATTATCGCGGCGGAGGGTCTGGTAAATTATATCAACAGCGGGCGATAAATTTTATATGGAAAGACGCGGGCACTGTCGGTAAGACAGTGCCCGATTGACGTGACAAATGTGGCAGACATGACACATGACTGACGTGATTGATATGTGGAGGAGGAATGAAACATGGCGGAACAATCAGGAATCCGCACAGGGTCAAATGCGCAAAAATATGAGATTGATATGTGCAGCGGCCCTTTTCTGGGGAAGATTCTCATTTTTTATATTCCGCTGATGCTGTCGGGTATCCTGCAGTTGTTGTTCAATGCGGCGGATATTGTGGTGGTGGGACAATTCGCGGGGAGCGATGCGCTGGCGGCCGTGGGCTCCACCAGCTCTCTGATCAATCTGCTGGTGAATCTTTTTATCGGGCTTTCCATCGGGGCAAATGTGCTGGTGGCGCGTTTTTACGGCGGGGGGCAGAAATCGGAGCTGTCGGAGATGGTTCACACAGCGATCCTGACGGCGTTCGTCAGCGGCTGTGTGCTGGTGTTTGTTGGAATCGCGGTGGCGAAGCCTGCACTCACCTGGATGGGGACGCCGGATGATGTCATCGGGCAGTCCGTGCTGTATATGCGGATTTATTTTATCGGTATGCCCTTTACCATGCTCTATAATTTTGGCGCGGCAGTGCTGCGGGCGGTAGGAGATACCCGGCGTCCGCTGTATTATCTGCTGGGCGCGGGCGTGGTCAATGTGATATTGAATCTGATTTTCGTGATTTTATTTTCTCTCGGGGTGGCGGGTGTCGCCATGGCTACCGTGGTGTCACAGGCGATTTCGGCGGTCCTGGTGCTGCGCTGTCTGCTTTTGTCAGATGCGGACTATCGGCTTGAGCTGTCAAAGCTGCGCGTCGCTCCCGACAAGCTGAAGAAAATGCTGCAGATAGGGCTGCCGGCGGGTCTGCAGAGCTCTCTGTTTTCCATCTCCAATGTGCTGATACAGTCCTCCGTGAATTCTTTTGGCTTTATTGCCATGGCCGGCAATACGGCGGCATCCAATATTGAGGGCTTTGTGTACACGGCGATGAACGCGTTTTCCCAGACCGTGATCAGCTTTACCGGGCAGAATTACGGGGCGAGAAATTACAGGCAGATTGGAAAAATCTTACTCATTTGTCAGGGGCTTGTGCTTGTGGTGGGACTGTCGCTGGGCAATCTCGCCTATCTGGGCTCAGGGCTGTTGCTGCAATTGTATTCCTCCGAGGCCGAGGTGATCCAATATGGGATTCTCCGTATAAGTATCATCTGCACTACTTATTGCCTCTGCGGGATGATGGACGTGATGGTGGGTTCTCTGAGAGGGATGGGATATTCGGTCATGCCCATGCTGGTATCCCTGACCGGCGCATGTCTGTTCCGCGTGGTCTGGATCTACACCATATTCCGGGCGCGGCACACGCTGGCGTGCCTGTATTGGTCTTATCCCATCAGCTGGGCGCTGACCTTTGCGGTTCATGTACTGTGCTTTGCGGTGGTTTATTACAGACTGCTGCGAAAGTCCGTTTCAGTCGTGTGAGTCTCGTTTGGCGGCAAAGCTTTTTGCACTTGAAACATATGTTCGCATATGCTATAATCTTTTCAGTATCAAAATTATAACGAAGGACACTCTCATATGATTGCTTATGTCAGAGGAACAATAGAGGATATTGCACCGGATAATGTGGTGGTGGATGTGGGCGGAATCGGATATAATGTAAAGATTTCCGCGGACACGGCGTCGCGACTGCCCGGAGTGGGGGAGGAAGTGAAGCTGTATACCTATTATAGCGTCCGGGAGGATGCACAGTGGCTTTATGGATTCCTGAGCCGGAATTCGCTGGAGCTTTTTAAAAAGTGCATCACGGTAAACGGAATCGGCCCCAAGGGGGCGTTGGCGCTTCTGTCGGCGATGGATGCGGATTCCCTGCGTTTTGCCATTGTGTCGGGAGATGTGAAGGCCATATCGAAGGCGCCGGGGATTGGCGCGAGGACGGCGGAGCGGCTGATTTTGGATTTGAAGGACAAGCTCCAGATTGACGATGCCATGATCGACCGGGAGATTGCGGCTCCAGCCGCAGACGGCGGGCTGGGGCTTGACAGTCCGCAGAAGCAGGAAGCCGTGGAGGCTCTGGTCTCTCTCGGATACGGAAGGCCGGAGAGCATCCGGGCGGTGAAGGCAATCGCGGGTATCGAGTCCATGGATTCCGGCGCAGTTTTGAAGGCTGCCTTAAAGAATTTGTTTTAGAGGATAGGATAGAGGACGGGACTTTCTGAAACGGACTACAGAGCGAGGATACTATGCAGAAACGAATGATTGAGACCAATCTGACGGAAGAGGATATAAAAATTGAAGGATCCCTTAGACCGCAGACGCTGAAGGATTATATCGGACAGTCCAAAATAAAAGAGAATCTGAAAATCTATATCGAGGCGGCAAAACAGCGGAAGGATGCGCTGGATCATGTGCTTTTTTACGGTCCTCCCGGACTTGGCAAGACCACTCTGGCGGGGATTATCGCCAACGAGATGGGGGTGCATCTGAAGGTCACCAGCGGCCCTGCCATCGAAAAGCCCGGGGAGATGGCGGCTATTTTAAATAATCTCGAGGAGGGCGACCTGCTCTTTGTGGACGAGATCCACAGGCTCAACCGTCAGGTGGAGGAGGTTCTCTATCCCGCCATGGAGGATTACTGTATTGACATCATGATAGGAAAAGGCTCTTCTGCCCGTTCCGTGCGGCTTGATCTGCCCCGCTTTACGCTGGTGGGGGCGACTACGCGCGCAGGGCTGCTCACGGCTCCCTTAAGAGACCGTTTCGGCATGATCTATCATCTGGAATTCTATGAGGTGGAAGAGCTGCAGCAGATTATCATGCATTCCGCCAGAATATTGAAGGTGGAGATTGAGCGGGAGGGCGCGCTGGAGATGGCGAAAAGAAGCCGCGGCACACCAAGGCTTGCCAATCGGATTTTAAAGCGCGTGAGGGATTTTGCACAGGTAAAGTACGATGGGGTCATCACGGAGGAGGTAGCGCATACCGCTCTCGATCTGATGGATGTGGACAGACTCGGGCTCGACCATATTGACCGCAATATGCTGATCACCATGATACAGAAGTTTCAGGGCGGCCCTGTGGGGCTGGACACTCTGGCTGCCGCCATCGGGGAGGATTCCGGCACCATTGAGGACGTGTACGAGCCCTATCTGATCAAGACGGGATTGATCAACCGCACGCCCAGAGGACGTGTCGTGACGGATATGGCTTATCACCATCTCGGATTATAAAAAAAGTGTTGCCTGTAGATGCAATCTGATATATAATAGATATTGTAGTTTGAAACGGTTTCGGGGACAGATGTTGTAGTTTTAAAACGCGGGTCAGGATTGCAAAAGAGGTGTGTGATGTCAGCCAGAACAGATACGGAAGTGATAATCGGAGGGAAGGTCTTTACCCTCAGCGGCAATGAGAGCGAGGAATACCTGCAGAAGGTTGCCTCCTACATCAATAACAAGATTAATGAATATGGCAAGGTGGACAGCTTCAAGCGTCAGCCCATGGATATGCAGAATGTCTTGCTGCAGCTGAATATCGCCGACGATTTTTTTAAGGCCAAGAAGCAGATTGGCGTCCTGGAAGAGGAGCTTCAGAACAAGGAAAAGGAGCTCTACAGTCTGAAGCATGATCTGATTTCCGCGCAGATCAAGCTGGAAACCTCCGAGGGAAAAATCAAGGAGCTTCAGGACGAGGCCAATGAGACTGCCAAGAGGATTGTGCGCTTGGAGACCGAGTTAAAAGGTAAGAAAGAGGATCGGAAAACAGATCGGAAATAGGATTCAGAATAGGATTACCTGGCTGTCCGTCACAGGGCAGCCTTACGTTTTATTTATGAGGAAAAGCAGATGGAGCAAAGGGTCGAGCTTTTGGCTCCCGCGGGAAATCCCGAAGGATTCTACGGCGCGCTCTGCGCCGGGGCGGACGCCGTGTATCTGGGCGGCAGCCGCTATGGCGCGCGGGCGTATGCGGACAATTTCACAGAGGAAGAATTGCCTGAATGCATCCGCTATGCCCACATTCTGGGAAAGCGCGTCTACCTGACAGTGAACACCCTGATCAGGGAGTCGGAGCTTGAGGAGTTGTTTCCCTATCTGCAGCCGCTGTATGAAGCGGGTCTGGACGGCGTAATCGTTCAGGACATCGGTGTGTTTGCGTTTATCAGAGAGCATTTTCCGGGATTGGAGCTCCATGTCAGCACCCAGGCTGCGGTGACCGGCAGATACGGCGCGGAAATGTTCCGCAAAATGGGAGCTGTGCGGGTCGTGCCCGCAAGGGAGCTCAGTCTTGCGGAGCTCAAGGAGCTGAAGGAGAGCACGGGGCTTCAGGTGGAGAGCTTTATCCATGGGGCAATGTGTTACTGTTATTCCGGTCAGTGCCTTTTCAGCAGTATTCTGGGCGGGAGAAGCGGGAACAGGGGGCGCTGCGCCCAGTCCTGCAGGCTTCCCTACCGTGTGGAGCGGGGAGGGCGGCTCACAGAGGAATGTTATCCCTTAAGTCTGAAGGACATGTGTACCATAGAGCATATACCGGAGTTTATCGAGGCTGGTATCGATTCCCTCAAGATCGAGGGGCGCATGAAGAGGCCGGAGTATACGGCGGGTGTTACGGCCATTTACCGCAAATATATCGACAGATATTATGCGGGTGAGGACTGCCGTGTGGCGCCGGAGGATATGGAGGCGCTGGCAGGGCTCTATATCCGCAGCGAGCGGCAGGATGGTTATTACTATCGCCACAACGGGCGGGATATGGTGACATTAAACAATCCCTCTTATGGCGGCTGTAATGAGGAGCTTTTGGAGGAGATACGAAATCGGTATCTTGGGGAGCATCCGCGCAGGGGGATTTTGATGCGGGCGGATTTCCGGGTGGGTGAGCCGGCGCGACTGACACTCATCAGCACCGATCATGCCCTGCAGGCCACTGTGGAGGGCGAGCCGGTCTCTCGGGCGCTCAGACAGCCCATCACAGAGGAGAATGTGCGCAGACAGCTTGGAAAGCTGGGGGACACGGCTTTTTTTGCGGAGCGTGTGGAGATTATTTTGGATGGGAATGCATTTTATCCCCTGAAGGCGCTCAATGAGCTGCGCAGACAGGCGGTACATATGTTGGAGGAGCTCCTGATCCGGGAAAATAAACAGGAAAAGAATGTCCTGCCGGAGAGTGGGTCGGAATCCGTCAGGTGCGCACAAAAGCGGCCTGTAAACAGTAAGTTTCATGTGCTCCTGCGCACGGAGGAGCAGTTTGACGCTCTGCTGGAAGTTCTGCCGGATTGCGGGAAGCTTGACCGGGTCTGTCTGGAGGCGGATTTGGTCTGCAGTTTCTCGAGAGCTGCGCAGTTTGAAATAGATGAACCGTCAAAAGAGAAGCTCCGCAGACTGACGGCGCAGCATTGTCGGCCGGTGATAGCCCTGCCGCCGATCATCCGCCGGGGAGACGAGGGGTTTTTGGATGAATTGTGGGAGCTGTATCGTCAAAACCGGGAACTGTTTTCGGGATTTTTGGTGCGCTCCATGGATGGGCTCGGCTTTCTGGACGCCATGCTCGATACCATGCAGGCTGTGCCGGGACAGGCTGAGGAGTCCGTGTCCCTATATGGGGATGCGGGGCTGTATATCTGGAATCATAAGAGCCTCGACAGTCTGGCAAAGCCGGATGGAGAGAGCGCGGCGGTTTCTGTGGGATTGGACGGCTTCTGTCTGCCCTATGAGCTCAGAGCGTCAGAGCAGCACAGGCTTCTGGAGAAAATCCGGGGAATCCGGACGGAGGCGCAGGTTTCCTGCGAAAAGGTGGTTTATGGGCGCATTCCTCTGATGGTGACCGCCAATTGTGTGTTCAATACGATTGACGGCTGCAGCGGGGACAGGGAGCCGGAGATGGGCTATCTGGCGGACAGGCTCGGCAAGCGTTTTCCGGTGCTCAAAAATTGCAGGCATTGCATGAATATTATCTATAACAGTCTGCCGCTGTCGCTTCACGCGGAGCTTTCCAAATGGCGGGGCACAGTGGATTTCAGGCTTGATTTTACCATAGAGAGCGGGGAGGAGACCGCGAAAATTTTGCGGTATTTTATGGACGGAGCCCATGGGGAGAGACCCTACGGGGAATATACGACCGGACACGAAAAGCGGGGAGCGGAATAAAGATGGGTGAATATATTATAGAATTGTCCAAATATTTCATATGCGGTATGATGGTGCTGTATACGCTTAGCTGCCTTTATGGCTTCCGCTACGCGGGAGACGGCAGGAGGCGTCCGGTGTATGTGGTTCAGAATATTCTGATGTTTCTGATACAGACCCTGTGCTTTGTGGACTTGATCCTGGTCAGCCGGGGCAGCGTGACGTATCTGTTTGAGGAGAGTAATACGGGGGCGTACAGCAACAGCGTCCTCTACCTGTTTTTATTCGCCTTTGTGGAGGTGTTCCTGCTGGCGGTGGTGTTCCTTGTGCCCGCTATCTATGAGGACTGCAACAGGCAGCTTTTGAACAATATGTGTATGTTGCTCGGTATCGGGCTGATGATGATATCAAGGCTGTCGTATCTCAGGGCGATCAAGCAGTATGTGATCGTGCTGGTATCGCTGATCATCTCGCTGTTAATCCCATTTATTTTCAGCAGGGTGCGCTTCTTAAAAAAGATAACCTGGCTCTATGCGGCGGTTGGTATCGCGCTTTTGAGCGCGGTGCTGATCATGGGGGAGGTGACAAGGGGCTCCAATATTTCCGTGGAGATTGCGGGGCTTACCTTTCAGCCCTCGGAGTTTGTAAAGATTCTTTTTATCTTTTTCCTGGCGGGAGCGCTCTGGGAGGACACCTCGTTTCTGCGTGTGGCGCTGACGGCGGTGCTGGCGGGGATCCATGTGATCGTGCTGGTGTTGTCCAAGGATTTGGGAGGCGCGCTGATTTTCTTTATCGCCTATGTGCTGGTGGTATTCGTGGCCACCAGAAATTATCTGTATCTGCTGGCAGGAGTCGTGGGCGGGAGCGTTGCGGCGGCAGCGGCGTATCGGCTGTTTGCCCACGTGCGTGTCCGCGTGCTGGCATGGCAGAATCCATGGAGCTATATCGACAATCAGGGCTATCAGATCACGCAGTCGCTGTTTGCGGTGGGCAGCGGAAGCTGGTTCGGCATGGGACTGCTGAAGGGAGACCCCACGGTGATTCCCTTTGTCTCCGCAGACTTTATTTTTTCTTCTATCTGTGAGGAGCTGGGTGTTATCTTTGGCATCTGCCTGATTCTGGTGTGCGTGAGCTGCTTTATCACGATCATGCAGATCGCCCTGCGCATCCATGACCGTTTTTACCAGTTGATTGTCTATGGCATCGGCACGATGTATATTTTTCAGATATTCCTCACGGTGGGCGGAGGCATTAAATTTATTCCCCTCACGGGCGTGACGCTCCCCTTTATCAGCTACGGAGGCAGCTCCGTGATGAGTACGATGATGATGTTCTTTGTCATTCAGGGGATTTATATTCGATTGCAGCAGGAAGGAGAAAATTACAGTGGCGGAACGGGAAAAAACTGAGCGCTTCGGAAAAAAAGCCGTAAAAACGCGCGGCATGAATAAGAGAAGGCATGTGGGCAATTTCCCTGAGATTGTGCTGACAATATGCCTGTTCAGCGTATTGTTTTTGTGCATGTCCGTGTATCTGGTGCATTTTGTGGCTACCAGCGAACAGGATATGATCAACAACAGCTATAATTCCCGACAGGAAATCCTGTTGTCCAGAAATTACCGGGGAAGCATTTATTCCAGAGACGGCGAGGTATTGGCGCAGTCGGTGCTGGACGGGGAGCAGAATGAGACCAGAGTTTACCCCTTTGCAAATCTGTTCTCCCACATTGTGGGCTATTCCACCCAGGGACGCATGGGAGTGGAGGCGATGGCAAATTATTATCTGATCAACACCAACACCTCCATCAACAATAAAGTGGCAAACGATATGGCAGGGGTCAAAAATCCCGGGGACAATGTCTATACCACGCTGGATGTGCAGATCCAGCAGGTGGCGGACGAACAGCTCAGCGTCTACAAGGGGGCGGTGATCGTGACGGAGGTCTCCACCGGCAGAGTGCTGGCGCTGGTTTCCCATCCCGATTTCGACCCCAATGAGATCAGCGAGATATGGGACGACCTGTTGAAGGATGAGAACAGCTCTGTGCTCTTAAACCGTGCCACGCAGGGGCTGTATCCCCCCGGCTCGACGTTTAAGATCATCACGGCGCTGGAATACATCCGGGAAAATCCCAAAAGCTATAATAATTACAGCTATCAGTGCAACGGCTCCTACCGCCGCGGGGAGAGCAGGATCAACTGCTATCACGGCACCAATCATGGAGCTGTGGGATTCGAGAGCTCCTTTGCCAAATCCTGCAATTCTTCCTTTGCCAACATCGGCATGTCGCTGGACAGGGAAAAGTTTCAGGCTACTCTGGACGATCTGCTCTTTGGCAGGGAGCTGCCCCTTACACTCAACTATGCAAAAAGCGTGGCGGAAATCTCGGAGGATATGACGGAGGACGCCATGATCCAGACCTCCATCGGGCAGGGCAGGACGCAGATTACGCCCATCCATTTGAACATGCTCACCTGCGCTATCGCCAATGATGGAGTTTTGATGAAGCCCTATGTGATCGACCATGTGGAGAATGACGCAGGTTCCGTGGTCAAAAGCTTTAAACCGTCCTCCTATGGCAGGCTTATGAGCGAGGAGGAGTCCCGGCTATTGACGGAGCTGATGACGGCCGTGGTGGAGAACGGCACTGCCACGAGATTAAAGGGGCTGGATTACACGGCGGCGGGCAAGACAGGCTCCGCCGAGTACAATAATGTAAAGGGCGACAGTCACGCATGGTTCACAGGCTTTGCCCCGGTGGAAAATCCCGAGGTATGCGTCACCATCATTGTGGAGGGCGCAGGCTCCGGGGGTGATTATGCGGTTCCGATAGCCAGAAGATTGTTTGATGCGTACTTCAGGGAAAAGGCTGTGATATCACAGGAGGTTGCTCAATGATAGAGGCGGTCAGCTGCGGCGGCATTGTTATCTTCCGGGGAAAGATTCTGCTGTTGTATAAAAATTACAGGAACAAATATGACGGCTGGGTACTGCCGAAGGGCTCGGTAGAGCCGGGAGAGGAGCGCCCCGAGACGGCTCTCAGGGAGGTGCGCGAGGAGACGGATGTAAAGGCCAGGATTGTCAAATATATCGGGCGCAGCATCTATTCTTTTTCCGTGCCCGAGGATACGGTGGAAAAGGAAGTTCACTGGTATCTGATGTCCGCGGAAAGCTATCACAGCAAGCCGCAGAGAGAGGAGTTCTTTTTGGATTCCGGCTATTATAAATATCATGAGGCATGGCATCTTTTAAAATTTGCCAATGAGAAGCAGATTCTGGAACAGGCGTATGGCGAGTATCAGGAGCTGCGCAGAAAAGGAAAATGGGACGGCGCGATATAGGCTGTCCCATTTGGTTTGTCACATCATTTTAGCTATCTCTAATTCTGGATATTCACACAAATCCAAAAGCTCATTGTCATCATTTTTAAGAACCGGACGCGAGAATTTGTCGGGATGGATGCGCATGACCTCCCACACCCGCCCGTCGGTGGTCTGAACCCGGCTGCCGACCTGGGCGTCAGCAATCCGCCTCATGATGGACAACAGGAGCTCCGAATCAAATTTTGTCATATCCCTCTCAAAGTTGCCCAGAATCTGCAGCGGTGTGAAAGCATTGCGATAAGACCTTGGGGACGCCATGGCAATGTAGGCGTCTATGATGGCTATGTAACGGGCGAACACGTCGATTTTTTGCCCCTTCATATGATAGGGATAACCGCTTCCGTCCAGACGTTCATGATGCATGATCACCGCGTTTTTTACATGGTTGTCCAGAGGAAGCGCGCGGATGAGAGAGTAGCCCACCACGGGATGGGTCTGGATCCGTTTGTATTCCTCCGGCGTCAGCTTCTCCGATTTCCACAGAAGCTCATAGGGCAGCATGAGCTTTCCGATGTCATAATAAAATCCGCACAGGATCAAATTGCGCCTGTCCTCGTCGGTCATGTCGAGCCAGTCGGCGATAGCCCCCGCCAGAAGCGCGGAGTTCAGGCAATGGCTGAAGGTCAGCTCGTCCTCATTGGGCATCATGTTGTAGAGATAGTCCAAAAGTACGGCGCCTGAACCGATATTGGTATAAATATCGTCATAAATCTGCAGAAGGGTATCGTCGGACACCGGAGCGCCTGTCTGCAGAAAAGAACACATCAGTGTCTTGTATTGTATCAGCGAAGCATTAAACTGCTGTTCAAAAAGCTGAAAGCCTTCGTTGAAGCGGATCCGCTCATAATGGGTGGAAGCAAAATCCACGCCCTCCATCACGGTTGCGCACATGATGGAATAGCGGCTGATCTTGTCGATCATCATCTGATTCAACTCTGTTTTTGCCGGATATATGGTCTTGCCCTGAAAGCTGATATCCTCGCCAAGTACCATCCCCGGCGTCAGTGCCATTACTGCAACAACCTTCAAAATGGCGCCCTCCTATCTTTTTTCTCTTACCTATCAGTATAAAATAATCGCAAAATATGTCAATTAAAATTTCATGATTTTCTGAATTTTTCTGTCGAAATATGGGAGCATGACAAAACTGACTGAATATAATATAGAAAACAAGAGGAGTACACTCCTATGGGAGAGGATATTTTATGAAGTATTTATATCTTGCCGCAGGGCTTCTCGCGGTGCTCATTCTTCTGATTGCGGTATGGCTCATTGTCTCCAGACGCCGGGCCAGGCATATGGTCTGTATCCGCACGGACGGGGAGAAATGTCAGACCTTGAACGATGCGTTGGCGCCCTTTGGTTTCCAATACGATATGCGCTGTGACTTATTTTATTCCACAAAGGATGCATGGCAGCGGGAGGCGGGCTATGGCCGGATTTATGATGAACACGCTATCGGCATGAATATGCTTATCGACTGTGAGCCGCTGTATTTTACCTATGAGGGAAGAAATTATCTGCTGGAGCTGTGGAAGGGGCAGTATGGCATGACCTCCGGCGCGGAGATTGGCTTCTATGTCTCGGAGGAGGTGTCAGAACGGCATCCGGAACGGCTGTTTTACCACAGTGTTGCGGACGAGGCCATGTTAGACATGCGTTTTATTCTGAAAAAGGGGAATCGTGTGCTGGCGATGCGCGAGGCGCGAACCTGGTGGCTCACCGGATTTGTGCTGGGGGAATATTCCCACAGGTCTGAGCTGCATATGGATGTTACACTCAGCTTTCCTGACTGCAGGATGAGGAATGCCTTTTATCAGGCTCTTCTCCATGCGGGATATTCAAAAGAGGAAATCTATCTGTGCGGCACCCGTGTCAACTTTTGTTTTGCACAGCCCCGCACTTCCCAGCCAAAGCATTGCCGACTGCGCGTTCTGTGGGTACGGTGGAGAAACTGGAGAAGTTGCAGAAGATATCGGCGCGTCACGCGATACTTTGTGCGCACCATCGACAGAGTGGATTATCTGGGCATGTGCTTCCCAAGGCTCTATTGCATGCTGGGTAAATTCAGCAGAGTACCGATCCGGAAGGTCAGGGGACGGGAGTGAGTGTCCAGAGCCGCCTGAATGTCCTCTACCGTGAGGCGGAAAGGATACAAATCGGCAGGGACAGCAGGATTGTACTGATGAGCGATTGTCACCGTGGCGTGGGAAACCACGGTGACAATTTTCTGAACAACCAGAATCTTGTCTATGCGGCGCTGTCTTATTATAACAGCAGGCATTTTACCTATGTGGAGCTGGGAGATGGCGACGAACTGTGGGAGAACCGGCGGATTCAGCCGATTTTTCAGGCGCACAGCAATATTTTCTGGCTGCTCTCGCAATTTTACTGTCAGGGGCGCTTTATCATGTTATATGGAAATCACGACAGGAAGAAGGAGCAGCCCCGGTTTCTCAAGCGGTTTTATGAGCAGTATTATGACGAGAACAGGGATTGCCGGCAGGAGTTGTTTCCGGGGCTTGTGGCGAGGGAGGGGATTATATTGGAGCTGGCGGACACCGGGCATCAGCTCTTTCTGGTACATGGTCATCAGGGAGATCTGATGAACGACACATTGTGGCCGCTCACCCGTTTTCTGGTGCGGCATGTGTGGCGCAGGCTGGAGCTGGGCGGTGTGCAGGATCCTACCAGTGCCGCCAAAAATTATAAGCGGAAGAAGACCACCGAGAGGCGGCTTTCCGCGTGGGCGGACGAGGCCGGCGTCCTTCTTGTGGCGGGGCACACCCACAGGCCGGTGCTGCCCAGACCCGGGGAATCCATGTATCTCAACGATGGAAGCTGTGTGCATCCTCGCTGTATAACGGCGCTGGAGATAGAACAGGGATATATCACATTGGTGAAGTGGTGCACAGAGGTTGGGAAAAACAATAATCTATATGTGGGACGCAAGGTCTTGGAGGGAGCGTTCCGTCTGGAAAATTATTTTTGATTTTCCATGGTGTTTATATGAAATATATGCTATACTGATTCTATGTATTGTTTATTGAGGACATCAGTATGGAAAGAATGCTGACATTTTATCCCAAACTGTATCTGGGTGAGGGCATTAAGGAGACAAAACTGGATAAAATAAAAAAGAAACTGGTGGAAAATCCGCTCTGGGCAAACGTGTATATCCTGACGTTTGCGCGAAACTCGGCGGATCAGCTGGAATTTTTTGATGCGAGACAGCTCACACAGCGCTTTTATGAGCAGCGGCCGTTATTGGTGCTCGGCATTGCCAAGGATTATGAGGATGCGCTGCAGCTGGTGGAACGGATTACCCGGGAATGTCTGAATGAACGCGGAGACTGCAGACTGAAGGAGTACCTGACATGTTGACAGTAATATTGAAAATCCTCAGCATTTTGGGCATTCTATTGTTGATACTGCTCGGGGTGCTGCTCCTGGTTATATTGCTTGTCCTTTTCGTGCCGGTCACTTATCGGGTGCATGCGGACAGACAGGAGGCTGTACACCTTGCGGTGAAGGCGGACTGGCTGCTGGGACTTCTGCGGGTGCGTTTTCGCTATCCCGAGCCGGGAACCGTCACAGTGAAGCTCCTGTTCTTTACGCTGTTTGACTTTGGCGCGCAGAACAAAGAGGATGCATCGGCTGCCGACGTATCTAAAACAGACGGCGGCACCCGTCAGAACAGGAGCGCTGAAGAGAACAGGGACGCCGAAAGGAGGGCGCGCGCCGAAGACCAGGAGAACGCCGGCAGGAAAGAGGGAGCAGACAAGCAAGAGAAAGTAGAAAAGCAAGAGAAAGTAGAAAAGCAAGAGGAAGCCGAAAGGCAAGAGAAAGCTGAAAGGCAGGAGGAAGCCAGAGGAAACAGGGATGCCGGAGAGAGCAGGGAGAAAAAACAAAGTCTGCTGGAAAAAATACGGTACACATTCCAGAGATTATGTGCTAGAATAAAAGAGCTATGGGAAAATTATACCTATTACAGAGATGTTCTTTTGTGTGAGGATACCAGAGGTCTGGTGCATCACGCCCTGATGCGGATTGGCAGGATATTGAAGAGTATTCGCCCCCGGAAGCTTCGGGCGGACATCCGGTTCGGCACAGGTTCCCCGGACACGACCGGGTATGTCTTTGGCATTTATGGAATGTTCTGTTCCTGGCTGGGAAAGCAGGTGATCCTCACGCCGGATTTTGAGCAGGCCATACTGGTGGGAGAGCTGGATGCGGCGGGGCATATCACGGTATTTAAGCTTTTGTGGCACGGGCTGTGGCTCGTCATGGATCGCAGACTGCGGGAGCTGATGGACAAATTAAAAAAACAGACATAAAGATTGACATAAAATAAACGCGTGAGAATAAGCCGCGCGGGAATGGAGAGAATATGGCAAACAGGGAAAATGAATTTCAGGGCGTGGTTGAATCTTTGCTGCAGGGCATGGACACCGTTCTGTCCACCAAGACCGTGGTGGGTGAGGCTACTACGGTGGGAGATACCATTATCCTTCCGCTGGTGGACGTGACCTTCGGCGTGGGCGCAGGAGCGGGCAGCAATACCCAGAAGGGTGCGGGCTCGGGCGCCGGCGGACTGGGCGGCAAGATGACTCCCAGCGCGGTGCTGGTGATTCGGGACGGCTCCGTAAAGCTTGTGAATATCAAGAATCAGGACACTGTGACCAAGATTCTGGACATGATTCCCGATCTGGTAGATAAGTTTACTCAGCCGAAGGAAAAGGAAGATATGAGCGATACCGAGATTGTGGATATCGCCTTCCCCGAGGAGCCGCAATAAATTTATTTGATTAAAGCTGTCATAAAATGCGGGAGAGAACCATATAATACAGCGAGATAATATGCATGTGTGCGATTCCATGAAAAAACTTGTTGGTCTGGTTTCTTTTCTGCTTGCGTTGGGAATGCTTTTGATGTTGATAGCAGGCAATCGCCTGATAGGTCTGTTTATTGTCGCGCTGCTGCTCTTTGTGGGCTATAATTGTCTGTGCGGCGACTGAGAGAGGTTCAAAATGAAGGACTGGGAAGAAATCATAAAGGCGGAGAGCTCGGAGGAACTGAAGGAGGTCAAGCTCTGGCTGTTTCAGGAATATATGCGGCTGGAACAGGAGAGGAAGGATTTGAATGACACCATGGACAAGTTCCGAAAGGAGCGCACTTCCTTTCAGGAGGAGATGAACGCCCTAAACCGCCGCAGCGTCATGGAACGCAAACGGCTGCGGGAGGAAAATCTGTTTTTTGATAAGAAGATGGCGATCCTGCAGGAGGGCTTCAGGCAGCTGGAGGCAGACCGCAAGAATCTGGAGCGGGAGCGCATCAGTCTGGAGAAGGAGCGGGAGCTGGCGGGCCGGAGCCGAGCGCTGGACTTTTACGGCGATGATTCGCTGATGGAGCTGTTGTTCAGAAACGCGACCAACCCGCTGGCGCTGAGAAAGCGCTATAAGGATTTGGTCAAGATATTTCATCCCGACAATGTGGCGGGAGATGAGGAGCTGGTGCAGATGATCAACAGAGAGTTTGCCAGACGGAGGAGAGAGGAGGCTTAGGGCGTCCATGTCCAAGCCTTGATTTGGGACAACAAAAAAGGGAAGGCAGCCGCTTTCCCTTTTGTCTGTTAAGTAAAGAATTTCGATAGAATTTTGTGCAGCAGAGCATTAAGCGCGCTCAACACTGCCGGATCTCAGGCAGCTTGTGCATACATGCATTCTCTTGGTTCCGCCATTTACTTTGCACTTTACGCTCTTAACATTAGCGTTCCAGATTGCATTGCTTCTTCTATGAGAATGGCTTACGTTATTACCAAAATGCACGCCCTTGCCGCAAACATCACACTTAGCCATTTTGACACCTCCTAAACATGCTAAACTCACAACAGTGATATATTACCAGAAATAAGAAATAAAAGCAAGTAATTTTTTTCAATAAATTAATTCCGTAAATTTTTTATGGAAACGGTTTTCTTTTTAGGAAAAAGCTGGTAAAATAATCTATGTGTATGTCTATACCGAGAAGGAGGTAGAACATGAAAGGTTCTTCTATGAATACCCACATGGGGAATATCGTCATAAACAACGAGGTGATTGCTCAGTACGCGGGCAGCGTGGCCGTGGAGTGCTTTGGTATTGTAGGCATGGCCGGAGTGAATGTGAGGGACGGACTGGTGCGCCTGCTCAAGATGGACAGCCTCACCAGAGGCATCAATGTGTTGCTCAACAACAATAAACTGACTCTGGACTTTCATGTGATTG
>N._stephensi_711_cecum__coassemble_16_pt1 | contig 65872 bp, 41 predicted proteins | sample N__stephensi_711_cecum__metabat2_high_PE_008 | metagenome-assembled genome bin N | reverse complement strand
CCACCACGTAGGTCTCCTTGTGGCGGTCGCTCTCCATGGCGGTGCGGTTGTTTTCTGCGTCGTAGGTGTAGGTTATGCCGCCTGCGGAGATAAGGCGGTTGCGGCAGTCGTAGACGAGCTCTGTCATCACGCCGTTTATGGGGCCGTAGGTCATGTTGCCGTCGGCGTCGTAGCGGATGGTCTCGCCATTGTAGGTGAGCAGGCGGTTCTCCGCGTCGTAGGTCATGGTGGCGCCGGAGAGGGCGCTGATGCCGGTTTCCGTGTCGGTGGTCCCGGTGCCGCTTATGGCGGTGATGTTGCCGCTCTCGTCGTAGGTGTAGCTGTAGGCGGTCAGGACTTCTCCGCCGCGGGTGTCGTTCTGGGTGAGGAGCTGTCCTGCCTCATTGTAGGTGCAGGTCTCCTTTGTGCCGTTGGGGCGTTCCGTACAGGTGAGGTTACCTCTGGGGTCGTAGCGGTATCTTGTCACGTTCCCGGCAGGGTCGGTGACGGTCTCGAGCCAGCCGTTTTTGTAGTAGGAGCAGCGCACGATCTCTCCGCCGGGGTAGGTCAGGTAGAGCAGGTTGCCGATCTCGTCGTAGCCGTAGCGGACGGTGTTCCCTCTGGCATCGGTGTATCTGGTGACGCGGTCCAGGGCGTCGTATTCCCTGGTGATGGTGCCCTGTGCGTCGGTCACGGTCAGGATGTTGCCGTTGGCATCGTAGGTGTAGCTGGTGGTGCCGAGCTCATCCGTCATGGAGGTGATGCGCCCTGCCTTGTCGTAGGTATAGGCAGTGTCCTGTCCCCTCGCGTTTTGGACCTGTGTCAGGAGTCCCGCCGCGTTGTAGGTGTAGCTGGTCTTGCTGCCCAGGGGGCTGAGCTCCATCGTGAGCTGTCCCATCCTGTCATACTGGTATTTCGTGGTGCCGCCGTTTGCATCCGTGATGCTGCTCACGTTGCCCTGTCTGTCATAGGCTGCCCGTGTGACGCCTTGCAGGGAATCTGTCACGGAGGTGGTGCGTCCCAGGGCGTCGTAGGTGTAGGTGGTCTTGCGGCTGTTCTGGGCGTTTAAGGTCTCCACCGCCTGTATCAGGTTTCCCATGGTGTCGTAGCGGTAGGCGGTGGTCACTCCCAGCGCGTCCTTTACCGTGTCTGTCCTGCCCATGCTGTCATAGGTGAGGGTCTGTGTTACGATTCCTGCCGCATCGGTGACGCTGGTGAGGTTGCCCAGTGCGTCGTAGGTCATGTGGGTGGTGTAGCCCATCTCATCCGTGGAGGAAGTGACTCTCCCAAGGGCATCATAAGTATAGCTGATACTGTAGACTTCCCCATCGGAGGTCTCGGTATAAGCTTTGGTCATGCGGTTTAGGGAGTCGTATTCCATGTGTGCGGATACGCCCGCCGCATCGGTCTTTTGGATGCAGTTGCCGTTTGCGTCGTAGCTGTATCTGGTGGTGTTGCCGTTTGCGTCCGTCTCGGTGGTCAGTCTGCCGTATCTGTCATAGGCATATTTCCAGGTGTTGCCCATGGCGTCGCGCTGCAGGGTCAGGTTGCCTCTGGCGTCGTATTCGTAATGGGTGGAGGCTCCGGAGCGGTCTGTCACTTCCGCCAGCTTCCACGCCTGGTCATAGCTGTAGATCTCCGTGCTCCCGTCGGGATAGGTCGTCTTCTGCAGGTTGCCGTTTGGATAGTAGGCGTAGCGTGTAGTGTTGCCGTCCGGGTCGGTCTCTGAGACCTTATGTCCCAGAGAATCGTAGCCGTAGCTCACCCTGCTGCCGTCTGAGAGCACCGCCCCGGTCAGGTTGCCCATGCTGTCATAGGTATAGCTTTCGGAGGTGCCGTCTGCGTAACTCTTTTTGATACAGTTGCCCATGGCGTCATAGGCATACTTGACGGAGGTGCCGTCCGGGTTGGTCTCCTTTATCAGTCTGCCCGCCTTGTCGTAGGTAAAGGCTGTCTTGTTTCCGAGGGCGTCCGTCACGGAGGTCAGGTTGCCCACGTAGTCGTAGGTGTAGGCGGTCTTGTTGCCCATGGCGTCCTTGCTGGTGATGAGGTGCCCGATGGCGTCGTAGGTGTTCTCCAGCGTGTTGCCCCGGCTGTCCGTGGAGCGTATCAGGTTCCCCATCCCGTCATAGGAGAGGCTTGTCACGTTGCCGTTATAATCTTTGACGCTGGAGATCATGCCCTTGTGGTAGGTGTATTCCGTGGTTCCCAGCCCGGGTATGCTCTCTTTGATCAGCTGGCCGTTTGCATCGTAGGTATAGCTGGTCTTCAGGCCTGTGGAATCGGTCTGGGAGGTCATCAGGTTCCGGCTGTCGTAGGTGTAGGCGGCGCTGCGCTCCCTGGTGCCGCGGATGGTGAGCAGGTTGCCGTGGGTGTCGTAGGTCATGTCTGTGGTGAGGTTGCCGGTATCCGTGAAGCTCACCATGCGGTTCTTCGCGTCGTATTTGTTAAAAATGGCGTTGCCCTGCGCGTCCACCTGGCTGGTGAGGTTGCCGTTGTTGTCATAGGTGTATCTCACGCTGCTGCCGTCGGCGTTGGTGTTCTGTATGATCTGGTTCCTGGCATCCACCAGCGCATACTTGGTGCTGCCATCCATGTCGTGGATGGTGACTTTGGTGTTCTTGCCCTCCGTGGTGTATCCCAGCGTCATGACATTGCCGCAGGCGTCCGTCTGCTTTACCACGCGACCCTCCCCGTCATAGACGTTCTGTACGATCGTCCCTTCGCTGCCCACCTCGGAAATGATGCGGTGGTTCTCGTCGTAGCGGTAACGCACGGTCTCGCCCAGGGCATTGGTGACAGCGGTGAGGTTTTTGTCCTCATCGTAGGAGAGCGCGGTCTTCCTGCCGTTGTCGTCCGTCACGGAGGTCATGAGTCCCGCGTCGTTGTAGTTTAAGTACAGGTGCTTGCCGGAAATGTCCTCCGTGAGGGTGATCCGGTTGGCGCTGTGGCTGACGCTGATGGTCTTGCCGTTCTCGTCCGTCTGTTTTACCAGCTTCCCGGCGCTGTCAAAGTCGAATTTCATGCCGGAGGGCGCAGTGACGGTGTAGGTGTCGTCTTTGTTTTTCACCAGTATGTAGTCGGTCATCCCCGCGCTCAGGCAGGCGTAGGTGCCATAGGAGAGGTGCTTGCCCTTTGCCAGGACTGCGCCGTCCTGGGTCTGCTGCCCCTCAAAATAGTTGGCGAGCGCATCCTGTTTCACAAAGTATGCATAAGCCGTCGGAGAGATGCGGAAGCTGATTGTGCCGGTATGCTCCTCCACGCTGTATTCATAGTCATGCTTCCAGCCATAGCCCAACTCTCCCGCCTCGTCCGTGAGGAGGGAGTCATAGCTGAAATTGACGGACAGGTCTGTGGCGCCCTTTACCGTCATGGCGGATACCGACTCCGTGAAGGAGCCCCTCGAAATATCTATGGGGTCGCCGTAATAGCCGGGTGTGGGCGCGATCTTGCCGTAGGCATAGGTGATGTGCCCGGGTATGAAATGCGTCCTGATCTCAACGCCCAGATTTTCCCCCTCCAATGCCTCTATCAGGCTGTCAACCAATACATAATAAACTTCATCGGGCTCGGCCGTGGAATCCGGCGACTGTGTAAATTTCTCCGCATAGGTCCCGTAATATGCCTGTCCCGGGTACAGCGTCTCAAACGTGATCCTCTGACCGTTCTGCACCACCAGAGACTGGCTGACGGTGGACGGGTCGGAGACCGTGATGGTGCCGAACTGCTGCGCCAGAACCAGCCCTGTCTCCTGCTCCTTAAGCATATATACCGACCTTGGCGCGTCATAGGAGCCGATGGTTGTCGTAAAGTTGTAGAAGGGTTTGTTCGACTCGTTCACAACGATAAACTGTATATAATAGGTGTAGTCAACATAAGCAGTCTGCTCCGGCATGACATAGATACACAGACCCTCCCCCGTGGTCACAGTAAATGAGCCTTTTGTCTCAAAATGTGCAGACACCGGCTCCTCAAAGGGCATGAGTGTGCCCGCAAAATCCGCAGAGAGCTGGTAGGAACCGCTCTTGTCTCCCTTGACTACCCATGAGACGCTCTGTCTCTGCTGCCCGGGGATATCGCCCATGCTCTGTGTGCGCTTCTGCCCGTAAACGGTTCCTGCGAGGGAAACGCCGTCCTCGGGCAGATTGAGCGTTGCCATGCAGTCCTCAAGCACAAACTGGCTGTCCGCCGCATTCAGGACGCCCAGCTGCACCTCATACATATCCTTCAGCCAGGATACGCTCTGGGTGGTGCTGAGATAGGCAAAAACAAGCTCGGGCGGTTCCCTGTCTTCCCCCTCGTCCTTATCCTTGGACTTCGGATAAGGGATTCCCACAAGTTTTAAAATCTCTCCCTCAAAAAGCGGATTGGTGTCATCCTTGTCCCTCTGAGCCGCCAGAGTGGTTCCCTCGTTCGGCAGGAGATATACCTCCCTCGGTCTTTCCAAAAAGGTCAGCTCCACACGGAAGCTGAACGTATGCATGTTTTCCGGGTCGGAGAAATCGACTCCCGCCGCTGCCATCTCCTCCAGAGTCATCCTCTTTACGGAGATATCACCCACGACCAGACTCTCCTGTCTTAAGCGGATTGTCCCTTCGCCCTCCTCATAATCGCTGAGGCGGATGGAGGTCTCCTCCGGGAGATACCCTGCGCTGTATGCCGCCAGCCGGTGCATACCCACCGCTCCCACGAAGGTCAGATGTCCTGTGCTGTCCGCCTTTAGAGAAATGGTCTCCAGGTCGTTATTGACATAGACCGCCGCATAGGGGATGGGATTGCCCTGCTCATCCGTCACGGTCAGGTGGTAGATGCCCCGGCCGGTCTTTTCATAAATGCGGACAACCATGGAGGTTTTGGCGGAATTTCCCGCCGCATCGCTTACCTTGAGGGTGACTGTGTAAGTGCCCTCCTCCGTGTAGGTGTAGACAAACTGCGCGCCCGTTCTTTTATCGCCGTTTCCCAGATCCCATTCATATTTGGTGACGCGGACATTGTCCGTACTGCCGCAGCCGTCAAAGGCCAGTTCCATGCCAACCAGACCTACCAGATTTTCCGGTAAGTCCGCCACGGGAGCAATCGTATCCACATCGTCTGCAAAGCCTTCCGTCTCCTCCGAAACCGAGACATTGCCGCATTGGTCGTAGGCGCTCACCTGATAGAAGTAGACTTGATTGGCCTTCACGGCCGTATCTGTGTAGGAGTTATCCTCCACTTGGGCGATTTTTTCCCAGTCTTCCTCCCCCGCCTTTCTGCGCCTGATTTCAAAATGGTCAAAATCAGACTCCGCGCCGCCCTCAATCTGCAAAGGAATCTCAAAATGCCCGGTAGACGCCGTCACTTTTGGCTCTGCGGGCGCCGTCATATCCAGAGTCAGTATCGCTAAATATGCCTCGCTGGCATTGCCCTTGATATCATAGGCAACAACGCGGACGGCATAGCTGCCCTCCTCCAGGCCTTCCGTGTTCCATGTGAGGCTCGCGAGATTTCCTCTTCCGCTTAAGGAGGCCTTTCCAAGCTGTGTCCAGATTTCCTCCCGGCTGTCCGTCTTTTTGTAAGCTAATGTGACTTCCGCCAGCCCCGCATTGTCCGTGGCAGCCAGCTTTATCACGGGATTTTGCCCCACGGCACTGTTGTCCGCCGGACTCATGCCGGTGATCACAGGCTTTTCCCTGTCTTCCTTCACCGACACGCAGAGCTCGCCGGAGCATTCGCCCTCATTCCCGGCGGCGTCCACTGCCGACACCTTGTAGGTGTAGCTCATACCCGCCTTTACGGAGGTATCATAATAATTTTTCGTGGTGCAGTCGGACTCAATGACTTTGAAAATGCCGTGGTCGCCGTCCATGCGGTATATCTTAAAGGCAGTCACATCCTGCTCCGCCGCATCCTCCCAGCAGAGTCCCACATATCCGTCCGTGCCGTTTTCGGCGAGTCCCTTCACCTTAGCGGGCGCAGTCCGGTCAATCTGGTATTCCAGAATAATCTCTTCGCCGGAGCTGTTCGGAGCGTTCTTATTACCTGCCCTGTCATAGGCCTCGAATTTGATAAAGAGCGTCCCCTCCGGGAGCGCGGCAAGGTCGTAGTGATAGGAGAAGGCTGTCTGCTGTATCTTTCTGGTATTTTCCAAAACGGCAATCTCTTCATAGGAGTCGCCGTCCGTGGAAGCGCTGAACACCGCCTTCGCCACCATATCATTATCGCCGGCAGTCAGTCTCAGCTCCAGCGCATCCCTGTAGTGCCCCTCCACAGGATAAACCTGACGGATCACGGGCTGTATGGTATCTGCCTCGGTTGTCACATTTACAATGTCCGACTCGATTCCGCGGTTGCCCAGATTGTCATAGCCCACTACCCGGAAGCTGTAGCTCCTGCCGGGAGACAGCCCTGTCACGTTATAGCCCAGCGCATCCGCAACCTCCGCTATCTTGACATAGCTTCCCACCGCAAGCTGCTCCACCTGAAAACAGGCAAAATCCGTCTCCGGCACATCTTCCCATTGAAGCTGCACTGCCGTGGAAATCACGCTGATGTCGGTGAGCCTGATTTTCTGAATACCGGTATTGTCCACCTCATAACGGCGGGTAAATTCCGTGGCGCTTTCATTTCCGCTGCCGTCCACGGCGATTGCGTTCAGCACATACACTCCGTCCGCAAGCGCAGTGGTATCCCATCGGTAAACCGCAGAGCCGTCTGCCGCCTGCACCTCTGTCAGCTCGGTCCAGTCCGCCTCGGTCTCGCGACGATAGGAAAGTCTCACCGACGCCACACTGCAATTGTCCTCCGCAGATACCGTAAGCTCTGTGGTCTGTGCAATCCTGCCCGCTCCCGGAATAATATTTTTGACCTTCGGGGGCTCCTTATCCGTATCAACGGTAACCGTGACGGGCTCCGTCAGCCCGCTTGTATTTCCAAAAGCGTCCTCCACGCTCAGGGCATAGCTGTAGGTCTTTCCCACGGTGACGGCTTTATCCACATAATAGGTCTGCTTATAGCGCCCCACCAGCTCCGCAAGCAGCGTATAATCCAGCTCCGCTTCCCCCTCATCGGCGGCAGGCTCCCTCCGATACAGCTTATACACCGCACAGTCCGCGCTTTTGGAGGCATCCCAGAGGAGGCTGACTGTACCGTTATCCGCCTCCGCGGAAAATTTCTCCGGAAGCTCCGGCGCCTTGGTGTCGATATGATAGGTAACCTCCTTTACATCTGTGTTCTGATCTGCGTCATAGAGCGTGATACGCAGCCTGTAAGCCTCCTGTCCCTGCACATCCGGCAGCGTCCAGTCATAGCTTACATAAAACGTGACTGCATTATAAGTCCTCTGAGTCAGGTATGCCAGCTGCTTCCACTCATTTTCTTCATCTGTATCGGCATCCGCATTTTCCTCCGTACTGCCTTCCAGATATTCAATCCTGACGCGATTTCCTTTTGAGTTGCCCGGGTTGGCAAACTTCACCGTAATCGGCACCACACCGTTTCCGACAGCGCTGTAATCCGCGGGCGTAATCTCCGTAATCTGAGGCATCGCAACGACAGCCTCCACGGAGCTGCTCTCCACTGAGGCATTGCCGGATGTGTCATATGCCGCGATCGTGTAGCGGTAGACCGTGTTCATGGCTAAATTTTTGTCCTGATACTGCGTTGCGACAATATCCTTTGCAATCTCCCGGCCATCCCGATACACACTGTAGGAAGCCACGCCCACATTGTCCGCTGCGGGCTCCCATGTCAGCGTGACAGAGGAACCGGTGCGGGTGCTGATGGCCGCGCCGGAGGGCGCAGAGGGGCTCTCCTCGTCCGCGGACGTAGTCACCTCACATCTGGGGGACTCTGTGGTGAGATTCCGATAAATGTCAAAAGGATATACCTGATAGACATAAGTCTTTGAGGGCTCCAGCCCTGTGTCCTGATAGGAGGTTTTGCCGGTAATGCCAATCTGCTCTCCATTCCGGTAAATCTCATAGCCCAGCAGACCTGCATCGTCCGATGAGCCGCCATAATTTAAGGTGACACTGTTCACCGTTACCTCCGACGCCCTGATATAAGCTACCGGCACCGGCGCCGTCTCATCCTCAATCTCAAATACGACCTCATTGGCGATACTGTACACATCGTTTTTAAACTGATAATTCTTCAGATTCTTCCGGAGTATCAGCTTATTAAATCTGGTGGTTCCGGCGTTTTTGTTAAATATGACGCTCTGAACAAAGTTTCTGCCGGACAGAGTCTGCTTTCTGGCAAGGATTACCGTATGCTCGTCACTCGCCACAAAGTTGATATAGTCCTGCTGGGTAAAGTGCCCCCGAACCTCCAGTGTTCCCGCTGTGAGGAGTCCGCTGTGATCATGCTGGGAAGAAATCAGGAAATTCCCGCCCACCAGAAGATAGCCGAGCTTATCCTGCATCACAAGAGAACCGTTTTTAGAAACCGTAAAGTCTCCAATACAGGAAATATCCGCGCTCCCCACTTCCAGTCTGCCGTCTGCAATGATGGCGTCCGCCGTTATAAAATGACCGTCCGTGCGAAGAGACGCATTCGTATTAATCTTCAATGTCCCAGTCTGAAGGGTCTGTTCCAGTACATTTTGGCCGGTAAGGCAAAGATTCCCGCTCCAGCTTCCGTTGACAAGCTGAGCAGCCGTGGAAATGGATAAATAGCCGTCCCCCGTCACCGTGTCCTTTTCATCTGTCAGCGTACCATAGACCGTCGCATCGTTTTTGATCGTGAGTTTCCCCGTGCTCCGGTTGATGACATTCCCCACAGTCCCTGCCTTTTCCTGACTCCAGGTCTGCGCCCTGTCCCCGGAAAAGACAATGGTATTATCCCCGGTTCCCATCCATGCGTTGGCGCCTGTCTGGGCGAAATCCCCGCCGAGCTCCAGCGTACCCGCCGTCAGCTTTCCCTGAAGAGATTCCTTTGTCTGCAATACAAAATCGCCCCGAACAGTGATAAAATCGCTCTTATCGGTCATAATCAGAGCGCCGGTGCTCTCCGCATAGGAATAACCGTCCTCCCCGCCCATGCGGGTCTGCAGACGATAATCCCCGGATATATTTAAGCTGCCGCCATTGATAAATACGCTGCCGGAGGTCTGGATCAGATCGCCGTTTACCGTGAGGCTGTGGCCGTTCAGATCCAGCGTGTCCTCCAGAAGGATCAAATCTCCCTCATACACCTCATCCCCGGTCAGCGTCCATCCGTACTCACCCTCCATCCCTTCATAGCTCAGTCTGCAGCCATTGCGCACAAGGGCAGCCTTTTGAAATACCGTCCTGGAATATACACCCTGAGCGCTGTAGTTTTGCAGCTCTATCGTGGCAAAATACTCATTGGCGGCAATGCTTATCGTCTGCAGTCTGTCACCGGAGAATAAAAACCGATGGTCTTTAACGGCCTGAAGGCCTGTAGTCGAGGTAAAATCACCGCCAACCTCAAAGGTTCCCGCAGTCAGGCAGCTGCTGCCCCCTTCGTAAGGCTTGTAAATCACATCGCCATGGACATGAATAAAATCCTCTGGATAGCGCATGACAAGCCTTGAGTTTTTCCCATAAAGCAGGGAATAATCGCCAAGGACTTCCAGCTTCCCCTGATGCATGGACAATCTGCCCATCGTCTGTATCAGATCGCCTTCCACTGTCAAGGAGCCCTCTATCGTCAGCTCCTTCATCCAGCCTGTCAGCTCCATATCTCCCTTTACGCGAAGCTCCTTATCCCATTTAGCGGTTTGACTGAAATTAATGCCACCCCCAAAGAAATTGTCCGTAAAGCCTGTCTCAGAGCCGATTCCGATAACGCCGGTCACACGATTGTGATGATCGTTTACATTTCCCGCCACATAAACAATATTTTCATGATAGGTCTTACCCTCTGTCGTCTTCTCCGTACCGGCAAACACAACGCCGTCTTCGCTGGAATTGGTAATCTCCAGATTGTTCAACCGCGCCAGCGTATCGCTGCTCGCCCCGAATTGAACGGTCTGCCTGGCGCTTCCGCTCAATACTACCGTGTGCGAGCCGGAGGCGATAAAGCTCTTGTCAGAGGCCGTATTGTTTACGATAAAGTCCCCTTCAATCTCCAGAACGCCCGCGGTGAGATAATCCGCTCCGTCCGCAGAGGAATCCGAGAGATAACTGCCCCTGACGCATACCCTGTCCGCGGTATTCGTCATTTGCAGATATCCGGTGGACTTGCCATAGACATAATCCCCTTCTCCGTCGGCGTCCGCCTTTCTGGACTGCACGCGGTAATCGCCCTCCACCGTGAGAGCGCCGCCATTGACAAATACTGTCCCGGACAATTGTATCAGATCGCCTGTAACGGTCAGACTATGCCCGTTCAAATCCAGCGTGTCTGCGATAAGCACCAGATCGCCCTCATAGACTGCGTCCTCCTCCAGAGTCCAGCCATACTCGCCGGCAAAGTCTCCATAGGTGATGCGGCAGCCATTCGTGATGACCTTCTGGCTGTTAAACATAACCGCCGAATAGACGCCCTCCGCACTGTGGTTCTGCAGTTCCACGATGGCAAAGGCTTCCTTTTCGGCAATGTCAACGGTCTGCAGCCTGTCGCCGGAAAACAGGAATCTGTGCGTGCCGCCGGCCTGAAGACCTGTGGTCGAAGTAAAGTCGCCCCCGACCTCAAAGGTGCCCGCAGTCAGGTAACTGCTGCCACCATAATAGGGCTTATATACTACATTGCCATGGACGTGAATATAGTCCTCCGGATAATACATGCCAAGCTGAGAATATTTCCAATAAAGCAGAGAATAGTCTCCAAAAACCTCCAGACTGCCCTGATGCATGGATAATTTGCCGGAGGTCTGTATCAGATTCCCTTCCACAATCATGGATCCCCAGATTGTCAGGCTGGCCGAACCAAGCAGCTCCATATCACCCTTCGCATGAAGCTCCTTATCCCACTTGACGGTCTGATTCAGACTGATGCCGCCCCCAAAATAATTGTCCGCAAAGCCTGTCTCCTGTCCAATTCCGATGACGCCCGCCACCCGGTTATGATGGTCGTTTACATTGCCCGATATATAAACGATATTTTCATGATAGGTCTTACCCTCTGTGGTCTTCTCCGTGCCCGCGAACACAACGCCGGCCTCGCTGGAATTGGTAATCTCCAGATTATTTAAACGCGCCAGCGTACTGCTGCTCGCCCCGAATTGAACGGTCTGCTCTGTACTTCCGCTTAATATCACGGTGTGGGAACCGGTGGCGATAAAGCTCTTCTGCGAAGCCGCACTGTTGACGATAAGGTCACCCTGAATCTCCAGGGTTCCCGCGGTGAGATAATCCGTTCCGTCTGCGGAGGAATCGGAAATATAGCTGCCCCTGACGCATACCCTGTCCGCGGCATTTGTCATCTTCAAATAGCCGGAGGATGTCCCATAGGTATACCCTCCTCCGTCAGTTCCTCCCTCAGTCCCGCCCTCACGGAACTGTACCCGGTAGTCACCTTCCACGGTCAGACTGCCCCCGTTTACAAATACCGTACCCGAGAGCTGTACCAAATCGCCGGTCACCGTCAGGCTGTGCCCGTTTAAATCCAAGGTGTCTTCAATGAGCACCAGATCGCCCTCATACACGCTGTCCTCAGTAAGCGTCCACCCATACTCACCCTGCAAATCTCCGTAAGTGATACGGCAGCCATTGGTGATCAGCTTCTGCCTGGCAAAGGTAGTCTCCGAATAAACGCCCTCCTCGCTTTTATTTGCCAGCTCAACCGTCGCAAAATACTCATTGGAGGCAATATCAATCGTCTGCTTCCCTGTGCCTGAAAATAGAAAACGATGGGTATTGTTTGCCTGAATCCCTTTCTTCGAGGTCAGATTGCCGCCTATCTCCATGGTGCCCGCCGACAGATAGGATACGCCTGCATAATAGGGATTGTAGGCGACATCACCCCGGACATGGATATAGTCCTCCTCATGTGTCATATAGAGCGCTGAAGGATAAGCCCCTTCCAGTGTATAGTCCCCAAAGACATCCAGACTCCCCTGCTGCATATATAATCTTGTCTGATCCTGGAACACATTTCCCTTTACCACCACATTTCCATACAGTGAAACATTCCCGCCGGCAGCCAGCTCCATATCTCCGCCAATCGTCATATCCTGCCGAAAATCCGTCTTTTGACCCACAAAAACACTGCCGCCAAAAACATGATTCTCAAAATCGGTAGACGAACCGACGGCAAGGAAGCCTGTAGCCCTTCTCTCAGTACCGCTCACTGTCCCGTCCACATATACCGCATTTTTATGATCCGCATCCGATATAAATTCTACTCCCGCCGCACCGGTATTACGGATGTCAAGATTGGCGAGCCGGGAAATCGAGGCGCCGCTTTTTCCAAAGGAAACCTTCTGCCCCTCCTCCCCGCTCAAAATCAGCATATGACTTCCGGACGCCACAAATCCCTTGTCGGAATAAGCCGCATCTATTTCCACGTCGCCCTTTATTTCCATAGTGCCCGCAAGCATATCATCCGTGCTGTCAATGATGGACGAAGAGATAAAGCTGCCCTCTACACATACTGAATCCTTCTCATTTAACAGCTTAAGGCGCCCGGCGCTTTTTCCGTAAACGGCTTCCGCCTCCGCTTCCCTGCGGGACTGCATACGATAATCGCCCTTTACAAGGAGTTCCCCCTCATTCACCAAAATACTTCCAGACAGCTGTATCAGGTCTCCCGTAACGGTCAGTGTATGCCCATTTAAATCCAGTACACCCTCAATCAGAGTCAGGTCGCCCTCATAAACGCAGTCCTCCTCCAGAGTCCAGCCGTACTCGCCGGTATATTCCCCATAAGTCATCCTGCAGTCGTTCAGGATCATATCCCGATGATGAAAGGGCTCCTCTGAATAAACACCCTCCGCGCTGTGATTCGCAAGCTCTACCGTGGCAAAGCATTCTCCGTCCGCAATCGCGATGGTCTGCTTCTTATCACCGGAAAATAAAAACCTGTGATTTGCAGAGGCCCGGACTCCCTTCTTTGCGCTGAAATCACCTTCCGCTTCAAAGGTTCCCGCGCTAAGCCAATCATCCGCTTCTCCCCATGCATCTATCGTTACATCGCCGTGAACATGCACATAATCCTCTTCATGCGTCATCTGCAGATAAGAAGAATTGCCGTTTCGCAATGTGTAATCTCCCTCAATCTCCAGATTGCCCTTATTCATAACGAGACGGCTCCTGCTTTGGAGCAGACTGCCCTTTACGGTGACGCTCCCGGATATACGCACCTCATAAGAATAATCCAGCTTCATATCACCGCCTACGGTAAGTATCTGACTAAATTCCGTCTCCTCACCGACATAAATACTGCCGCCAAAATAATTTTCCGTAAATTTGGCAGCTTTACTTATGCTGATAAATCCCGTTACATTCCGCCCATTGTCCGTAATGCTGCCCGTGACATAGGGAACATCCGAGGCCGCATCCCCGATGGCATCCATCGATACACTGCCCTCAAAAGATACACCTTCCTCACTGTTATTGGTAATTTCAAGATTACATAAACGTGAATACCTTCCACCGCTTTTTTCAAAACACACCCTCTGCGCCTCCCCGCCGGACAAAAGCAGCTTATGTGCCTCTGTCGCAACGAAAGCCTTCGCGGAATAAGTGCTGTTAATGATAAAATCACCCTCTACTTCCATGACGCCCGCGGTGAGATACCCGGTACTGTCCTCAGACGCATTGGATATAAAACTTCCCGTTATATGTACCATATCTTCTGCATCGGTCATTTGCAGAATACCGCTGCCGGCTCCCGCATCCTCCGACTGCACCAGATAATCTCCAAAAACTTCCAGCCTGCCCTCATTGACCAGAAGGACGCCGCCTGCCTGAATCAAATCCCCCTGCACAGTCAGCTGATGTCCATTTAAGTCCAGCCTGCCCGCAGTCTGAACAAGCCCTGCAACCTCCCTATCCTCCGCAAGGATACAATCTTCCTCCAGCCGCCATATCTCCTCGGACACAGCTGCGTCATTCGCATACGCATCCACGGTATTTTCAGACACGCTTATGCCACTTTCGGGCTCGTCTGCCGTATTCTCAGACACACTTATGCCATTTTCAGGCTCCCCTGCCGCATTCTCAGATACGCTTAGAGCACTCTCAACTGCATTGCCTTCGGAATTCTCTGCCGCCTGAACATGCATTTCAAAACAATCAAGGACATCACTGATGGGCAACAATGCAACAATTAATATCAATGCAATGAGTCTTCGGAACAATCTTTTGGTCTTTATCATTACTTTTTTTACTGACATGCCTTTCATTGTCGGTCTCCTCACCTTTTCTTCATTCGTGTATTGTTTATCTTGATTTTATCTCTGGTTTTGTCTTATGAAAGCAGGAACTTATGGAAGCAGCTTTCTGATAAAATCTGCTATCGCAGCAAATAGCGTTCTGATCAAATTGAAAAACCATTCTATTAAACCCGGCTTCCGAGAGCTTGTGGAGGAGGCTTCCGTGGATTCTCCGCTCTCTCCGCCTTCTCCATTTTCTCCGCTCTTTAAGCTTTCTTCGCTTTTTGAACTTTCTCCGCCCTTTGAACTTTCTCCGCTCTTCTTACTTTGCTCACCCTTTGCGCTTTCCTCTAAACCTCCAGACTCTTCTGATTCCTGTGACTCGCCAGATTCCTGTGATTCCCCCGACTCCTGCGACTCGCCAGATCCGCTGCCTCTATTGGAGTCATCTGACGCTCCGGATGCACCGGACGCCTCTGATGCACCGGACGCATTGATGTCATCTGATGCCCCGGACTCCCTGGAATCCCCGGCATTCCCTGATTCAGGCACATTTTCCGACGAACCATCTCCTCCGCCTTCTGACTCATCAGACTCCTTGGATGCATCCTGTTCACCCGAATCTCCTGCTCCATTTTTATATACGCTTACCGTTAAAACATTCCCATTTTTATCATAAGTATATTCCACATAGCTTCCATCATCATAGATGACTTTTTTGACCCTGTTTAACTCATCATATTCATATTTTTCAGCACAAACCACAATTCCTCTGCACAAAAGAAAGGTTAATATCACAAAACAGCTCAGACCCATAAATAATATTTTCTTCCATTTACTGTGACTTCCATTCATGTACCCGTCCCTCCTATGATACTGTAAGAGCCAAAAAAATACCGAATTCTAAACTGGCAGAATCCGGCATCTTATCAGTTACAGCATCGCCTTTTTCATTTGTATGCATTTTATGGTAATCTGTGACTGTATGTTATCACATTTGCTGATATACGTCAACTCAAAATAACATAAACTTTATGTAATTTTATATCTGAGGGATAAACACCCGAATGGTTTTTACACTGTCACCTTCCAAACAAATTCCAGTATCCCTGTGCTGTCTGCAGCGACACATGCAATTTATTTTGCAGCCTCGCCAAAATATCTTTTTCCGAGAGACCAAACTCTATCCCAATCTCAATGATGCCTTTAGCCTCGCCCTCAGCTTTTCCTTCTGCTTTTCCTTCAGCCTTCCAATCCCGTCTCATTTCCTCTACTGCCAGACACATATTACACTCTCCTTCCTCCGTTGTCTCCAGTCTCTTCAGTATCTCCACACTGTCCGTCATTACCGCCATGGTCTCCGCCGTCTCCAATCCCAAATGGGAAAACGGCTCCCCACTCCACAGTCTTAACAGTCCATCCTTATCCTGCCGAAGCTGCAGCACTTCCAGAAGCAATTTCAAATCTGTGGCAAAATGTGACAACTCCCTCGGTTCGCCCGCACAAAACAGCGTCATCCCATAATCATGAAAAACATCCTGCCAGCTTTCCGCCTCTCTCTCAAATCCCATCATATCCCGCAGACTTCTCGGGCCATCCCATGGTTCTATTCCATGATAAAAACAAATAGTATAAACCGGGCAGAGTCTGTCCTCCCTCTGCAGCCGGCTCGTCCAATTGCTCACAGGTCGCCCCTGCTCTCCAAGCGCGGCTCGCCTTCGGCTTATAATATTCTGTATCTGCCGCCCGTACTCCATCTGGTCATAACGCATAATACGCCATGGCATGGCATAGTCAATCGCCGCCTGATTCTCAATGGCCGCAATGATAAAACCTTCCCCGGTCTGCGCCCGTTTGCGGATATCACGGACACCTTTCTCATATCGGGGACGTCCTCCACTCCCCGACTGCGAAACCACATCCACGCAACGCTCCGAGGCATCTTCCAGCCACTCTCCCCGCACCACCGCCCTGCCGTTAAAGAGCACTGCGTTAAACAAGTCTGCAAACCTGTCGTTATCCGACAGATAGCGATACATCGCATCGTCATATTTTCCCATAATCCTCCTGTCTGCAGAGGATCCCGTCAATCGCCAGCCCTCTGCCACCGTCCGTATTTACCTGCTGTGATACTGATTGTAGTGGAAAAAAGGCATGATTGCCGTGGCGGAACCGCCATAGAAAACTGTTTTAAAAAACTGAAAAATTGCAAATTTGAATAGATGAGACATTGCTTTATGCTTTATAAAATAATTATAATACACAGCCTGACTCCTGTCAAGCAGCGGATCCAGCCGACACCGCTGAATCCGCAATATTTTCGGTACATCCCCTGCCGCCTACATAAAGCCTTTCATCTCCTGCATAAAATCTTCTTCTATTTTAATTAGCTGCTTTGCGGCGCGCTGACTCTCGCCGGACGCATCGGGATATTTATTGATATACTCACTGACGGACTGGATCCCCATATTGCAGCCATCCATCATAATCTTCGCCACCTGCTGGTCGTCAGGATGCATAAACATTTTCACATTCATCTCCGTCCGAGCCATCACTTCCGCCATCATGCCGGGCTCACTCTCACTCTCGCCGCAGGCTTTGAGCTGATCCGCAATCTCTCCCTCCAGCTTTCTGTGTTTTTCGCCATAGGCCTCCAGCAGATTATTCAGCTCGGAGTCCCTGGCATACTCGCGCATTTTCTTCACGCTCTGCATCGCCATATGGCAGCCGGAGCTGCATTCTTTCAACAGCGCTATCGAATTTTTATCCATATTATGACCTCCACTCATGCCTTGACCCGATATCTCAGGCCGCCGCTCTGTTTTACTCATAATAGGATGTGCCGCAGCTCAAAAAATATGCAGATCACAATCGTCTATTCTGAGCAGACCGCTTGAATTTATCATTTTATCCCGTATTGCTCCGGTATCCAGCTCTCCCTTCCGAAATTTTTCAAAAATCTGCAGCAGGGTTCCGGTCTCGATGATAAGAGCATTGTTCCGTTCGGCCAGTTTAATCTGATTTTCGTGAATCGGCTCCCGCTGCTGCGGCGGCTTTGTCCGAAACGGGGATATGATCAAAATCTGCTTCACCTGCTCAGACTCCCCCTTTTCCTCCAGAGCATCCATATATCCGTGATAATGCAGCTCCAGCTGCGAGACATGCTCTGACTTCACATTGGATGTGACGCCCTTAATCTCACCGATCAGAGTGACATCCTCCAGCTTAATCAGGAAATCTTCCTTCTTCTTATCCACAAAGCCCGACAAATCACAGTCCAGAATCTGTTCCAGAATATCAAAGACGTCTCCCACCAGCTCCGCGCCGTTTGTATACAGGATCGACTTGTATGCCAGATTTTCGGCAAGTTTCTGCTCAGCGCGCACAATGTCCGACTCCGCCGCCTCAATCTCCAGTCTCTTTTTCCGGATCTGCTCCCGCTGCTCATTGTCATCGCCAAATACATAGGCCTCCAGCCAGTCAGGATATCGGCTCCGCTCTTTTGCCAAAAATCCCAGACCCGTCAGATATCCCTTTAATTCCTGCTCAGAATTAAGGATGTCCAGCGTTGTCACCAGCACCCGCTCGCAGACTGCTACGGTATTTGGCTTATGGCTCACGTCAGAACAGGTCAGCACCTCGTCCGCGTCCTCATCAACAATATCAAAATAAAAGGAAGCCCCATACTGTATCTCGGAAATCGTTGAGACATTATTTTCATAGAGCAGCCGAAACGGGGCTATTTCAGGAATCAGTTCCTTCAAAATGGAGCGAAACGCCCCCAGCATGTCCTTGAGTTGTATTGTCCTCTTATATGCTCTGCTATATTTATCAAACCAATATTTGTAGGTGAGATTGCCCGGAAGCACAATGATCGTTACTGCATGCTTTGCGCGCGACAGCATCGTATTGAGGCTTCTGAGATCATTGATTTTATTAATGCTCGCCGTATCCGTACCGATATGCTCCCACAGATTGGAATGGTTTAAGTCAATCACATTGATGTCATACATATCGGGAGACATCGGTGCATTTAAAGTAGTTGTCTCAAACAAAGCTGTCTCAGACGTCATTGCCTTGTCCGAAGAATTTCGTATTTTACTGCCGTCATAGGTGATGATTTGTACTTTCATTTTTCTGCTCCAATCCATGACTCTTTTATAATATAATAGCACAAATTATCTTCCTGTTCTACTGTGATCGGATAGTGTCCGTAACCGACATATCCCGAATGCGTTTTGCTGGCGTATGGACCGCGTTTTCAAGTCCAAATAACATCCAAAATCACCAAATCATATTTGCCATCCGCCCACATTGCATCCGCCTCCAGGCTTGTGCGGGCGATATCTATCCCGTATCCCTGCTTTTTGACGGCAAAGGAAAGCCCCTAAAACAGCTCTTCGCAATTGTTTTAGGGGCGCTCCCGATGTGAATTTATTTGTCCTTGATCTGCGCGTGGAGCTTTTGCAGGGAATGCACCTCCCCATTGCCGGCCTTCTGTATATATAAAATGCCTTCTGCCGTGGCTCGCGCGGCGGCGATGGTGGTCATATAAGGAATCTTGGCCTTGATGGCGGCCTTCCTCAGATAACTGTCATCATGCACGCTGTCATTTCCCACAGGAGAGTTGATGATCAAATCAATCTCGCCGTTCGTAATCAAATCCAGCACATTGGGTCTGCCCTCGTAGAGCTTTTTCACCAGTTCGGCCGGAACACCCGCCTCCTGAAGCGACGCACAGGTATTTCCTGTGGCCAGGATCCTGAAGCCGGCCTCCTGAAAGGCCTTGCCCACCTCCACTACCTCCGCCTTATCCTTGCGGTTTACGCTGATCAGTACCGTACCGCTCAGGGGAAGTCTGGTCTGGGTAGCCTCCTGCGCCTTAAAGAATGCCTCTCCCACGGATGCGGAAAGTCCCAGCACCTCGCCTGTGGAGCGCATCTCCGGCCCCAGAACGGGATCCACTTCCTGGAACATATTGAAGGGGAACACTGCCTCCTTCACACCGTAATACGGAATATCCTGCTCTTTTAAACCGGGCACAGGCGAAGGTCTGCCGGTGATATCCGCCGTGATGATCTCCGTCGCCAGCGGCACCATGCGGATATTGCACACCTTGGACACCAGAGGCACGGTGCGGGATGCTCTGGGATTTGCCTCCAGCACATACACCTTGCCGTTCTCGATGGCATACTGCATATTCATCAGTCCCTGCACATGCATCTCCTCTGCAATCCTTCTGGTATATTCCTTGATCGTCGCCACATTCTCCTCAGAGATATGTCTGGAGGGAATGATGCAGGCGGAATCACCCGAATGAACACCCGCAAGCTCTATATGCTCCATGACGGCGGGCACAAAGGCATGGGTGCCGTCACTGATGGCGTCCGCCTCGCACTCCGTCGCATGGTTCAAAAATCTGTCAATCAGAATCGGCCTGTCGGGAGTCACGCCCACAGCCGCCTGCATATAGTCGGTGAGGCTTTCATCGTTATACACTACCTCCATACCACGGCCGCCCAATACATAAGAGGGACGCACCATCACAGGATAGCCAATCTCATGGGCAATCTGAAGCGCCTCCTCCACGGTGGTGGCCATACCGGATTCCGGCATGGGAATCTCCAGCTTGTCCATCATGGCGCGGAACAGATCTCTGTCCTCCGCCAAATCAATGACAGAGGGTGAGGTGCCCAAAATGCGCACGCCGTTCTTCTCCAAATCCGCCGCCAGGTTCAGTGGAGTCTGTCCGCCAAACTGGGCAATGACGCCGACGGGCTTCTCCTTTTTATAGATGCTAAGCACATCCTCCAAGGTAAGGGGCTCAAAGTAAAGCTTGTCGGAGGTATCGTAATCCGTGGACACCGTCTCGGGATTACAGTTTACGATAATAGTCTCGAAGCCCAGCTTTTTCAGCGCCAGCGCTGCATGTACGCAGCAATAATCAAACTCGATACCCTGACCGATACGGTTGGGACCGCCCCCCAAAATCATCACCTTGGGCTTGTCGCTGCGGATGGGATTTTTGTCTTCCGCATTATAGGTGGAATAATAGTAGGCGCTGTCGGGTGTACCGCTCACATGGACGCCTTCCCATGCCTCCTCCACACCCAGCGCAATGCGGCGCTCGCGGATATCCTGCTCCGGGATATCCAGCAGAATGCTCAGGTATTTATCTGAAAAACCATCCTTCTTGGCCTTGATCAACTGCTCGTCGGCAGGAAGGACACCTTTGCACGCGAGCAGATCCTGCTCCTCCTCCACAAGCTCTTTCATCTGCTCAATAAACCACGTCTTCACACAGGTAATCTCATGAAGTTCCTCAACGGACGCTCCTTTTTTCAACGCCTCATACATGGCAAAATGCCGCTCACTGGAAGGCGTGGCAAGCATCTGCAAGAGCTGCTCCCTTGACTTTTCCTCCAGCTTTGCAATCTGTCCCAGACCATAACGCCCGGTCTCCAGAGAGCGGATTGCCTTCTGGAAGGCCTCCTTATAGTTCTTGCCAATGCTCATAACCTCGCCCACAGCGCGCATCTGCGTTCCCAGCTTGTCCTCCACGCCCTTAAACTTCTCAAACGCCCAGCGGGCAAACTTAATCACCACATAATCGCCGTCCGGCACATATTTATCCAAAGTCCCGTATTTTCCGCAGGGAATATCCTTCAGTGTCAACCCTGCTGCCAGCATGGCGCTGACCAGAGCGATGGGAAAGCCCGTGGCCTTGGAGGCCAGCGCGGACGAACGGGAAGTCCGGGGATTAATCTCTATGACGATAATCCTGTCGCTGACAGGGTCATGGGCAAACTGCACATTGGTGCCGCCGATGACTTGCACGGACTCCACAATGCGGTAGGCCTGCTCCTGCAGTCTCTTCTGCAGCTCCTCGGAGATGGTGAGCATAGGCGCCGCGCAAAAAGAATCTCCGGTGTGTACGCCCATCGGATCGATGTTCTCGATAAAGCAGACTGTGATCATATTGCCGTCCGCATCCCGCACAACCTCCAGCTCCAGCTCCTCCCAGCCCAGAATGGACTCCTCCACCAGAACCTGACCCACAAGGCTCGCCTGCAGCCCTCTTGCACAGACCGTGCGCAGCTCGTCCTTATTATAGACCAGACCGCCGCCAGCACCGCCCATGGTATAGGCGGGACGCAGCACTACGGGATAGCCCAGATTATCCGCAATCTGCAGAGCCTCATCCACCGTGTATGCCACCTCGCTGCGCGCCATCCCAATACCCAGCGCGTTCATTGCCTTTTTAAACTCAATTCTGTCCTCACCGCGCTCGATGGCATCCACCTGCACGCCAATGACCTTCACATGATACTTGTCCAAAATACCTGCACTGGACAGCTCTGCACAGAGATTCAGACCCGACTGCCCTCCCAGATTGGGAAGCAACGCATCCGGGCGCTCTTTCGCAATAATCTGCTCCAGACGCTCCTTATTTAACGGCTCAATATAGGTGACGTCCGCCGTCTCCGGGTCTGTCATGATGGTCGCGGGATTGGAATTCACCAACACGATCTCATAGCCCAGTTTTTTCAGCGCCTTACAGGCCTGAGTGCCGGAATAGTCAAACTCACAGGCCTGACCTATAATAATCGGACCTGAGCCTATGATCAATACTTTATGAATATCAGTTCTCTGTGACATGTCACAACCTCCTTAGTTGGTATCACTGTCCTGCTCTGCGGACATCTGCGGACATTATCTTAAATCCTATCACATTCTATCATACCTCTATTGGTTTTACAAATACAGAAGTTTGTTTTCTATATCTTTTTTCCCTATCTTTTTATCTTTCCTTATCCGCTTGCTTATTCTCTTCCTCAACCGCTTTATTATCTGTTCCCGCAGGCTGTGCCGGCGCGCCCTCTGTTATTGCTTCTCCGTTTTCCTTTCCGCGCTCCTCCAGATTTGCCGGGAAAATATCCGCCACCTCATTCAGTGTGATATACGCCTTAGGATCCACCTGATGCACCAGATTTTTCATCTTTCCCACCTGGAAACGGTTCACCACAAAATAGACCACCGTCTTATGCGAATCGGAATAATATCCCCTCGCATCTATCATGGTGACCCCGTTTTCAAACGCCTCCGAGAGCACCCCGCAGACCTCTCTGGGCTTCGTAGTGATAATAAAAGCCGCCTTTGCCCTGTCAAAGCCCTCCACAAAGAAATCCACCGTCTTGGAGGCCGCTGCATAAGCCACAATGGAATATAGCGGCAGAATCCAGCTTCCAATCACAATGCCGCAGATAACGTATAAGATGACATTGTAAACCATGACGAAGCTTCCGATACTAAGTCCCAGACGCTTGGCGAACATCACCGCTATAATGTCGATTCCGTCCATGGCTCCGCCAAAGCGCACCGCCATACCGCTCCCACAGCCAGAAATAATACCGCCAAACAACGCACACAAAAATAAATCCGAGCCCGCAAGCGGAGACACCAGACTCACGTCCACCGGCAGCACATCGGTGATAATCCACGCCACCAGCGCATAGACAAGCACGGCATAAATGGCATATATCGTAAAGGCTGTCCCCTCTCTCTTCAAACCAAATAAAAAAATGGGAATATTCAACACTAATAATACGGCAGACAGACTGCACCACGCGGGCGTCTCCTGAGATATCAGCATAGATGTGCCGGAAATACCACTGTCATACAGTTTCACCGGCGCCATAAACATAATCACACCGAAAGCATTGACGATTCCGGCTATTGTTAAAAAGAAAAAATTTGACCATTTTAACGCTCTGACCGTACTCCAGAAATCTTTCATCCACATCCTCCTGATCGTTATTTATACATGCAGCAATTCCTGCTGCACCGCCGTCTCCGACTTGAATTTCCGCAAAATTCCCAGCAGCAGACAGATACCATAGGCAGACAACAGCACCTCCGCAATACACCCCGCATAGGTAATCCCGGAGGCTCCAAATAAAGTATTCATCAATACGATTGCCGGAATTTCCAACACAATTTTTCGCAGGATTGCAAAATAGAAGGTTCTCCTGCCCATTCCGATTCCCTGCAGCACCCCCACCACCAGAAAATCCGCCAACATAAACGGCATGGCCGCACTGAATCCACGCAGGAACAATCTTCCATAATAGACAATTTCCGCATTGTTCATAAAGAGCCGGATCAAAAACTCCGCCCCCGTCCAGTAACCCACTGCAATAACCGCCATGACAGGCACCAGAATCCTCGCCACAAACTTTATGGCATCCTCCATGCGCTTCGCGTTCCTGCTGCTGTAGGAATAACTGATCAGGGGCATCACCCCCTGCGTTCCCCCCAGCGCAATCTGCATGGGCAGCATCTGAATCTTCTGTGCAATTCCGATGGCGGCAACCGCGGACGCCCCATAGTCGGCCACAAAATGATTCAGCACCGTCATGCCTGTGACATTCAACAGATTCTGTATCGATGCCGGCACTCCCACCCCGCAGATGCCAAGCACAATATCCTTACGGGGCACCAGATACCGGGGATGCAGACTGATATAGGTCTTTCCCCGTCTCACTGCCAATAAAACCAAAAAGTAGGCGCATGCCACGCAATTAGAGATACAGGTAGCCAGTCCGGCTCCTGCCGCTCCCATATCAAGCCCCCATGGCAGAATAAAAATCGGATCGAGTACAATGTTCAAAAGACAGCCGCTCATCGTTCCAATACTGGCATGAAGCGCCGCGCCTTCCGACCTCACCAGATATCCCATCACTACATTGAGAATGGTGGGAACTGCGCCGCAGATTACCGCCCACAGCAAGTAAGCTGCAGTGGCCGCCTCCGTCTGAGCGTCCGCCCCCAGCAGTCTCAGGAGCGGTGTGAAAAAAATCAGACAGACCAGCGACAATAGGATTCCGCTGAATACCGAGCCATAAAAACCAAACGCCGCACTGCGCTTGACAGTCTCGTAATCGCTTCTCCCCAGCGCACGGCTCATCATGCTGGAAGAACCGATTCCAAAGAGATTGTTCACTGCATTAAAGGCCAGCAATACCGGAGCCGCCAGAGCCACCGCCGCATTCTGCACAGGCGCATTTAAAAGCCCCACAAAATAGGTGTCTGCAATACTGTAAAACACCATGACCAGCGAGCCGAGAATGGTCGGCACCATCAGTCTCCCCACCGCCTGCGGAATGGGCACCTGCTCAAAAATGTCACTCTGTCTCTCTGCCATAGCCTGTCCGTCTCCCATCAGAGCGCTTTACTATCCCGCAGCTTCAATCCGGGACAGGATTTTGCCAGCGCTTCCTCCAACTGCTTCATCTTAGATGCTCCGTCCACCCAGACAGCCATGAGTCTCTCGCCGTCCGAGTTGAGAAAATCTATCAGATACTTCTGCTCTGCCTCACTTGCATCGCTCCCGTGCATCAGAACCCTGCCGTCGGCAACCTCGGACAATTTCGCAATGCGATATGAGAGCCTGCCGCAAAACTCATAACGACTCACCAGATAAGTGTCCGTAATCCCCACGGAGCCTTCGTCGCTTACCTCTATGCCATATTTAGGAAAACCGCACAGCTGGCGGTCAAACTCCTCCACCTCTTCATTTGTAGTGAGCAGCCGCGCCAGAGTGTCCCTCACAGGCTTGGCCTCATCCTCGGGCACCCCCTGCGGACTGAGCGCTAAAGCGATGAAGCTGGACATGCCCAAAATACCTCCTGCCCATCCCAGATAGGGCATTAAATCTGTCCGCCCAAGCCACAGGATAACCACGCCTATACCCACAAACACAGCAGGCACCACAAACAGCGACAGCATCTCCCGATTTCTTTTCTGCTCCTTCCGCAATTTCAGGCTGCTCTCATAGCTCTTTAACCAGATTGGTTTTTTCATAGGTTTTCCTCTCTTCCTGATTTTTCCTGATTCTTTTCCAATTTCAAATTATACTTTTATATTATACTTGTATTTCCTTACAAATACAATCCCCTCTGTATATCTGTTGACAAAGCGGTTTGTATGAGCTATATTCATTTTATCATTTTGCGACATCATAACTGAAAGAAAGGACTGAAACACTTGAATTCACTCAAAAAATTGTATTGCAGAGCCTTCCAGACCGCGTTCCGGATTGCCCTGCCCCTCCTCCCCTACCGGAAACCTGAGGTGTCCGGCAGTGTTGAGAAAATCCCGCTTATTCTTCAAAAAAATAATTGCAGGGCTGTGCTGATCGTGACGGATGCAGCCATCATGAAACTGGGACTCACCAATCGGCTGCAGCAGGCGCTCGCCGCCAGACAGATTTCCTACTACATTTACGACGGAACCGTCGCCAATCCGACTACAGAAAATGTAGCAGAGGCAAGGAAACTGTATCTCTCCAGACATTGCGACGCCATCATCGGCTTCGGCGGCGGATCCAGTATGGACTGCGCCAAAGCGTTGGGCGTATGTATCGCAAGACCGGATCGTTCTCTCTCTCAGATGGAGGGAATTCTTAAGGTGCACAAAAAACTTCCCCTGCTGATTGCGGTTCCCACGACTGCCGGAACCGGAAGCGAGACCACTCTGGCCGCCGTTATCACCGATTCCAAAACCAGACATAAATATGCCATCAATGACTTCCCGTTGATTCCAAGCTATGCCGTTCTTGACCCGGAAGTGACCTTAAGCCTTCCGCCCTCCATCACGGCCACCACCGGAATCGACGCCCTCACCCATGCCGTAGAAGCCTATATAGGCAATTCTACCACCCGCGAGACCCGAAAAGATGCTCTTCTGGCAGTAAAACTTATTTTTAATAATCTGGACGCTGCCTACACGGACGGCAGTAATATCCGCGCGCGCAGGAACATGCTGAGAGCGTCCTTCTATGCGGGCTGCGCCTTCACAAAATCCTATGTGGGATATGTCCACGCCGTCGCCCATTCGCTTGGCGGAGAGTACAATGTCCCCCACGGTCTGGCCAATTCCGTCCTGCTTCCCTTTGTACTGGAGGCCTACGGCAAGTCCATCCATCAAAAGCTTGCCTGTCTCGCCATCGCTGCAGGGATTGCCACCAAGGATACCCCCGTGGAAACAGCCGCCCGGAATTTTATTCATGAAATCAAAGCCATGAAAGCGAGATTCGGTATCGGCGACACAATAAGCGCTGTCAAAAAGGAGGATATTCCAAAACTCTCCCGCTATGCGGACAAAGAGGCAAATCCTCTCTATCCCGTTCCTGTCCTGATGGACGCAAAAGAATTGGAAGCGTTTTATTATATACTGATAGAGAAAGTTTGATATAAATATCTCGCTGGAGACATCATGAGGGACATGTTTTACCTTCCTCCTGTCCCCGCCGCAGGGCTTCTTCCCGATAGGCATCTGCCTGTTCGGGAAGCCCCATGGCCTCATAGCAGGTGATCAGACCCTGAAACGCCCGTTCATTCCCCGCCTTCAGCGACAACTCCGGCGTCGTCTCATAGGCCGCGTTGTAGTACCAGACTGCCGCCTCCTCATAGTCTTTGACTCCGGCATAAAAATCTCCCAGTTCACAGCATATCTCTGAACAGCCCTCCCCCGCTACCAGCTTCACGGCATATTTAAAGAATCCCGCCGTGTCTCCTCGCAATCTGGCTGCTCTGGCTGTCACACAACAGGCCTGCGCAAATTCTGCGGCTCCTCTGTCCACATCCCGAACTGAATCCGCAAAAAAGTCCTCCGCCAGAAGAAAATCTTCATCACTCCCTGCCACAAAGAGCTCTCTTGCATACATTTCATGCAGATGGGCGGAGAGCCGGACTCCCCGCTGTGTCTGTCTCCTGAAATTTGCCAAATCTCTCCCCGCGTGACTGCACTCTGGCATATGTGTGATGACAATATCGCTGTCATACACCACCGGCTCCAGTCTCACGGACTCATGGATCGGTTCCTGCCACACAAATTCCCGCTGCCTCTTAAAGAGTTTGGGGCGGTATTCCTCGTCAAAATTGTAGACCGTTCCAAACTGCAGTTGATTGCCGTATTTCATCTGAACAATCTCAATCTCCGGGAGCAGCGTCTCCTTCAGCCGCAGATAACGCTTTCGATTCTCCTCATCCAGCACCTCGTCGGCGTCCGCTGAATAAATATAATCCATATGAGCTTTGGAAAAAGCAAAATTGCGCGCGGCGCTGAAATCATCCACCCAGACAAAATCATAGATTAAATCCGTATAGCGCGCGGCAATCTCCTTTGTCCGGTCTGTGGAGCCTGTGTCCACAATGATAATTTCATCCATCAAATCCGCCACACTGTCCAGACATCTGGCCAGCACTCTCTCCTCATTTTTCACAATCATACAGAGAGAAATGCTAATCTTTTTGGTCTTTGCTTCCATTGCTCTTCTCCTCCGTCATACTGTACTCACAGCGGATTCTCCTTCTTAAATGTACCATTTCCGGGCAGTAAAATCAACCAAAAACCAAAACGCCGCCACAATATAGGGCACCAGCGGCACCGGAGACCTGAGTTGTCCGTTTTTCGTGATATTCCCCCGCATCCCCTGAATCAGTGTCAGACTCCCAAACACAAGCGCCATATGTATCAGATAATCCCGAAAGCTCATTCCCAGAACGGTCAGCATCGCGGCACACACGCAGAAAGCATGGCAATCCGCCCGTCCATAAAATCGAGCAAAAAACAGCTCCTGCAAAACCACATAAATAATCAGATGCAGCCAGACTGTTCCGTCACATATTTTCCCGCACAACAATAAACCTGCCGCCGCTCCCGCCGCCAACCACACAAAGCGGTAGACCATCCGCTCCCACCAGTCCATGACTGCCGCCGCCAACAGGCAGCCCGCAAATATACTCCACCAGATTTTTCCCCACAGCGCACTCTTCCAAAAAACAATTTCTGCCAGATTTTCTACATCCGTGTTCATACCCGTGCTCATACCCGCTATGCAGATGACGTTCAATGCGCCTAAGAACGCCAGTCTGCGCCTGTCCTTTCCCGTCAGACGCAGACTCCACTGTTCATCTCTGCTTCCCAGCAAAAATAATCCCCTTACAGTGCCAAACAGCACAATCGCACAGATTCCCCATGTCCATGGCTGTAAATTCGTATGTGCTCCCATAGCGCTTACCTGAGTCTGGTCCGCAGCTCATTCAACACGCTGCCCTCCACGCCCAGCACAGCCAATGCCGGGTGCGCCTCCAGCATCCTGTCTCCCTTATATGCCCGCACGGTGATCGTGTATTCCCTCCTCTCCGGCACATATAAAGGAATCATGAATTCGCAGGATTCTTCCTGCTTATACATGGGATTGTCCTTATAGACATACACCTGGTTGAGCTCAGGATTTGCCTCCACAAATTCCGGCGGAAACTCAATCTCTATCCGCTCCGCATAACCTCTGGAGACGATGCGCAGACATCCGCTCTCCCCGCGCTTAAACTGTGGTTCATGCGGCTCCAGCACCCGCTCTATCTCTGCGCTCAAGTCAAATTCCAGAGTGCTGCAGATTATCGAATTTTCGTTTCCCACATTATCTGACGCATAAGCCGTCACCCGGAAATCTCCGCTGAAAATCGGCTCGTCCTCACAGATGTCCACCACAATCACTCCCTCAGCATCGGGGACATAACGCTCCAGACATCCATTGTCCAGATTCTCAATCTCCAGATACAGTTCCTTGACGCCACTGAGGGCATCCTCCGCCCGCACCTGCAAGACAATATGCTTCTGCCTTCTGTCCAACAGAGACAACTCCTCCAAGACCTCCATGCCGGAAATCTGCGGAGCCTCACCGTCCCCAATCAGCCACAGGGCATGTTCCCTGTCCGCTTGATAGTCGGAATAAACAATCTGCTGTCCGTCATCGGCTCCTGCAATGGGAATCAGACAGATTGTCTGCCCATGGGATGCTCTGTCCGGCAGTAACTCCTGTGTGACCGCAAGCGTTCTGCAATGTTGACTTCTAACGGCCTTCGCATAGCTTCCCCCTGCAAGATATCCCTCTCCCTCTGCGGAAAAACGCAGTCTGCCCGCGGGCAGTTCCCAAGCGTCCTGCGCAGTGTCACAGGCAGGCACATAAATCGAAGCCTTCACGCGCTTCTCATCGATGCTTTCTCCATTCCTGCCTTCACTCTCCAGTATTGCATAATTCAACTGGTAACTGCCGGTGGCCGTCCCCTGCATATAGGCGCGATGCTCTACAGTCAGAGGCGTATATCCGTCGCTTCTGACGTAATATGTCCTCTCCGCCCCGGCTGGGTAAACATTTTCTCCGGTCTGCAGAACCAATTGTTCCGTGGCTATCGGCCATCTGACCTTCGCGCTCCCGCCGGATTTGCTGCCCACAGGAATATGAACCACAGCACTTTTGTTTCCCGCGATATCCACCACCAGTATATGAAGGTACTGTTCTTCCGGTAAAAGGGTAATGGTAAGCTCTGTCTGCGTCAGATAAGTTCCGTTTTTCTCACTCACCTTTGTCTGAGGGTTGGTGTCCAGACAATACCAGTAACCTGCTGTTCCCGACACCAGCGTGTTCACAGTGATATTGGATACCGAAAGCCTGTCCGAGCTGTCTTTTGCAAACGATTCCACTTTATGATAATAGGTGGTGCCATGATCCTTCGGCTCCTGCCAGCACAGCTTTAAGGTTTCTTCATCCACAGGGAGCTTTTCCAGGTCATCCACCATAATACTGTCGGGAGCCGCCATATCCTCCGCAGCCACAGCCTTTAAAAAGTTCTCCGTCTGATAACCGATATCCTCTGACGCAATTTGAATCCGGCCGTCTCCCCTGCGGACTCCTTCTGCCGTCTCGTAGGACTGTGCACACGATAGGTTGACATAATTGCTCCCTCCGTATGATGGTTTTGCACTGATCACATAACCGTCATACGGATAACCACAGATGTAATCCTCCGTCTTTCCGCAGCTCACCGCATACTCTGCCACAGCGCTGCAGACAGACGGACTCTTTTGCTTCGTATTGTGACTCTGTTTCCCATGAACAGGACAGATGTGGTCGTAATAATCTGTCTCGTGCCCACTGCAGCTCTGTCCCAGAGAGGCATCCGCCCCACAATTGGGGCAGTACTCCTCATCGCTTCCTCCCCAATACCAGGTCTTACTCCCACTGTATTTATGTTCCAGACTCTGTCCGCACTTCACAGCTATGGTATAACAGCCGCCCTTTTGAGAGGGCACTCCCTGATGGACATGATTGCAGACGCCGGCCTCATGGCAATGCACCAGCTTTTCCCCCGCATGACCGCCGAGATATCCGCCTCCGCCGCCTGAACTGCCGTCCTCTCCCTCATGCCCTTGCGCCACAAGACTTTGGGCAGAGCCTCCCGGGTAACCGTCATCGCTGTCCCCTGCTCCCCCGCCGCCTCCAGCTATCAGCAAAACACCGTCTGTCCCCGAAGAAACCGAAGAATACCCGCCGCCATTGGCATAGTTTTCTCCCCTGCCGCCTCCGTTAAAGCCATTCTGTCCTGCCACGCAATAGCTCACGAGCTCCCCTTCGTCAAGCCAGAAGGTTCCTGCGGCTCTTCCGCCCAGACCGCCTGAAAACTCTCCATAATTCCCTCCCTGTGCTCCCCATGCCTCAATATAATAGAATCCCGCATAAGGCACACGAACGGCATCCGCCATATGCGTATATTCATATTGCCCCTCAAAAGAGACGCTCTCCTGCACATCATGGGTGTCCAGAACCTGTCGCCAGGACTCCTCCTCCCTGCGTTGGTAGAGCTTATAGATTTTTTCCTGTCCGTCAGGCTGATTCCAGCTTAAGTCCACGGCTCCTCTGCCGCCGTTTTCCATATAATTGTCCTCCGCCGTCAGGGCAAGCTCTACCCATTGAGCATAGAGTGTCATATCCTTAGTGGGCACCAGCTCCGTCCCTGCCCTGCCGGCAATCCTTTGGAACTGCTCATCATAATACCAGCCTCCAAAGGACAGATTCTCCCTTTGGGCGTCGGGCAGCCTGATTGCATCCCGCTCATAAACTGCCGTGATACGATCCACATTGCCATCCTCTCCGCAAAAACAGTATTCACTGCCCCGCAGCTGTCCCGCAAAAGCGTTCTCCTGCCGCCATTCCAAAAAGTGCTGCGTTCCCCGCACGGACTCCATTATCTCCCCGCCGCCCAGCTCGAATTGGACAAGACAGCCGGAGGGCGCCTGCAGCTTTGATAAATCTATTGTATATGTCGTCCCATATTTTCCCTGCACACGGGTCACCTCTTTGCTTCCCCCGTAGCTTCCGCCCGCCGGGTCAATCTCCAGCACGCTCTCGGAGGGACGCCACATCGCATACAATCGTACACTCCCCGCCTCCTCATCCTCAAGATAGTCTGCTGCACAGAGATTCCAAATCTCCGCCCCGTCCGCATAATACACCCCGCTGCCGTCACTCTCTGTATTCCAGCCGCTAAACTCCCAGCCAATCCGGGTATAGGCGTTCAAATTCAAATGCGTCTGGGGCGTGACCTCCCTGCCCTCGTATTTTGTGGCATTGCCGTACATATGAAAGCTTGGGGGCATATATCCCCCGCAGACATCCCCGCCGCCATTGGCATCATAGATCACCCGGTAGCGATTTGCCGATATCTCCCGGCAGGTATGCCACTCAGTATCAGCTCCCTGCTCCAGATTGTTGTCAAAGGGACACAGATAATAATAGGCCATTCCCTTCCCCACATGCAGATAATCCAGACTCTTTGCCGCCGCCTTACTCATGTAAAAATGCCAGTTTACAATGGGCGCTTTACAGTCCGCACAGATGGGGCGCCACGCCGAAAAATGCTTTTGAAAGCATGGTCCCCGGGAATATCGCACCCCATGAAAATGGTCATTAGCCGGATAACTGTTATGACAGCAATTCACCCGGGAGAGCGATACCTGCCATTCAGAGATGGGTATCGCACCGGTTTTTTTCACTTTATAATAATGTTCACCCGTCTGCAGCGCCCTGAGCGTACCGCTCACTCCCGTCCGAATATTGTCGGTGCCATCGTCCGCATACCATTCCACTGCCTGATTTCCCGCATCCGCAGTCCATGCCAGACCGTCCGGCGCAAAGCTCACATAGGGACTGTTGTAGAGAGTGCCCGCCCGAACCGAAAGTCCGCTTCCGAGAATACCGCACAATATCCCCAATAACAGGATACAAAATTTTATTCTTTTCATCACTCACACACCTTTACCACACGCAGAGTTCCTCTTGCAAGCTCCGTGTAAAACTGCTCTACATCCCCTGCGTCCAAATATACATTGACGCGCTGTGCAGCCGAGAGCCTGTCCCCGCCCCCGATGGCGTTGCCCGCGCTGTCAAACACCTGCTCCACAAATATCTCCCGCCAGATCAGATGCGCAACTCCACTCTCAGAGACCGTATAAATATGAATCCTGTCCCCTGCGCGCAGCACGCCCCCTGCCACCTGATACAAATCCTCCGCCTTAAAGCCGGCAATTACAGGCTCCTCCATCCGGGCGATAATTTCCTGCTGTTCCTCAAACATGCCCGTGGTCAGAAGCGTCCCCTCCGCGATAGACACCCTTGCACTCAGACCCGCAAGCTGCTCCGGCTCCGTCAGCGCCGTGGCGGGAATAATCCCCTGATCCACTTCCTTTAAATATAGGAAATCCGCATAATTTTCAGAAGTGATGCGCTCCCCTTTTGGGATTTCCCTTGCCGCCACATAAATGCCGCTGCGCTCATACTCGCTCAGCACCTTCTTTTCCATCTGCAGCATCACCGCAAAAATCCCAATGGCCGCCGCCAGAGCTGCAAGGATGCTCCCCGTCCACGCCCGCGACCACAATAGCTTTCTATTTGCCTTTTTATCTGTTCTCACCATATTCACTGTCTTCATATCCGCTCCCTTCTTGTTGTCTTTTCGTCTTTTCGGCTTCTCTCTTTTCGGCTTTTCTCTTTTCGTCCTGTCTCTTTTCGCCTTTTTGTCTTCTGCTTTCTACCTTTTACCTTCCACCGGCCTCCCGGCTTTCCTCTTCATTCTTTGCCACAATGTCCACCAGCTTTCCCTTGTGAGCCTCCACCCTGACTCCTGCAAAGCCCTCCACGTCAAAGCGAATCTCACTATACACGCCTGTGTACTCCACCGTCACTCCATTGGGCGCCTGGATCTCACCCCGGACGCCGCTCCAGCGTTCCGCCACCCTGCCGTCCCTCCCGACACGGACTGCATTTACGCGGTTTTGTTCCACATTGTAGACAATATAATCCACAATCTCCACCGGCCCCGCAATCAATGCGCGGTTGGCACACTCCCAGTTGTCGTCAAGTCCTAAATTATCCCGCACTGCATCCACATAGATGTCATAGGCCGCGGCGGCATCCGCTATGACGACCTTGTGACTCTTGCCGTATTCCTCCAGATCAATCAGCGCAGACGCCAGATTTGACAGCGCCAGCGCATCTTCCAGATATCCGGCAGTGGATCGCCACGAGGCGAATGTCAGCAGCACGTTCATCACAATGGCCAGCACCAGCAAATAAAACAATCCCACAGCCCACTCTGCCTGTCCCCGGTCTTTCGCGCTAATATTTGGCCGTTGACACCCGTTTCTCTTCAAATGCATGTTTTCCTCCCAGTTTTCCGCAAATCCGCAGCACAATCTTTGCTCCATAGCCTGCCTCCCCGGATGTAGTACCCTCCAAATCAATCTCCGTGACGCCCTGCTCCGAAAGCTCCCGCAGCAAATCCTCCCTGTCCTCCGGAGTGAGTCCTCCCACAGTCTCCATGCGCAGTATATAGCGTCTGGCCAGTTGATCCACATCCGCCTTTTGCTGAATCAGCCGCATATCCTCCAAAAAAGCCAGCATGACCACTGCCATCGCCAGGATAAAAATGCCTGTGATCATGATATTTCCCACATTACCATCCTGACGGCACAGCCCTCTTTTGCGGCATCGCGTTTTCCCATGCCCATTTCCGCAGCTTTTCGCCTTACCAAGCATCCGTTTCTCTCCTCTCTTTTGATACTATATCCCGGGGACTGCTCCCGAGCCGCCCAAAATCTCCTGCGCTCTGGCGGTCATGGCGCCGACAATCGTCTGGATAAAATCTGTCAGGCTCTCCTTCATCACCACACATAAAAGCAATGCGATGATACAGAGGCCCACCGTCACTAAAATGCCGTCGATGCCGGAATCCTTCGCCGTCCAGAACACAGCCTTTTTGCGTCTGCCGCCTTCCGCCTGATTTTCCGCTGTACTATTTGCTGCCATGCTGTCTGCTGCCATATTATTTGCTGTCATTTCATCTGCTCTCATATTATTTGCTGCCATATTTGTCCTCCCTTTTTCCTGAATCATGGTTTTCTGAATTATGTTTTCCTGAATCCTGTTTGCTGAATCCCGTTTTCGAAATCCCGTTTCCTAAAAGCTGAATGCCGTAGCGAACATCTGCGTCACGCAGGCATAAATCACAATTCCCAGCATCGCTGCCAAAATGCCCAGCTGATAAAATGTCACGCTGCGATCCAGCGCTCCCTTCCTGCGCCCCAGCACCGCCATCTCCATATCCTTGACCTGCTCCGCAATATCGCCCAAAAGCTCTACCGCCTGTCCGGATTCCAAGGCCTGCAGCAACGTGATGCACAGGGCGTCAATATAGCGGTTGTCAAAGCAGCTCTGAAAATGATTGAGCGCATCGTGTACATCCGCCTTGACGGTGACTGCCCCCGCCAAGTCCAGAAGCGCCCCTCGCAGACGCACGTCCTGCACGCCGGCATAGCACTCCGTCAGAGCATCCGTCATATAGACACCCGCCCGAATCTGAATCTCCAATCCATGATAGATAAATTTTAACTCCGGCAGCATACGCTCATTGTCCCGATTGTTCAGATACTGCACCAGAAACACCGGAAGAAAATAAAAGCCCGCTGCCGCCATAATGCCCGTCCACAGTGCAGTCTGCATCCCTATGACAAAGCCTGCAAACGCCAAAAGCAGCCTCAGCGCCAGCCACGAGAGCGGCTGCAGTCTGCCCCCAAAATGAAAGGCGGCGCCCTTTTTGCAAAGCCATTCCTCTGTCCTCTGATACCAGTCGCTGTTTTTGCTCCGGACTGCGAGATAACCCCGAAGCTCCTCACAGGCGTGCAGGACTTCCCGGTAAGGCTTTCTCCTTCCAATCCACAGCATCCAGATAAACAAAAGGGCGGCTGCCGCCACGGGCAATACACTCAACCACCATAAAATATCCTCTTCCCTCAAGCTCTCACCTCCTCTCCGAGAGTCTGCCCAGAAACAACAGCAAGATAACTGCCACCGCTCCCAGCGCAATCCTGCCGGGTATGGTCTTCCACAGAAGCGTCCACACAGAAGTCTCCAGCAGCCCATCCACAACCGCCAGCGCAAAGACTGACAATACCAACAAAAGCAGCATATTGATAACCGCCTCCCGCAGCATGCTCCTGCGCTCCTCGCCCATTCGCAGATACTCCCGCATAATTCTGCGGCTGCTGTTTACTAACAGCGTGAAATCCGCACAATAGCGCACACTGATTTCCATATTGCGCACCAGCTCCTTAAACTTGGGATGCTCTATCTTCTCAGCCATGGACAAAAGAGCCAGACCGGTGTCCCCCGTGGTCTGCGCTTCATATCCGCACTCATCCAGCGCCGAGCGAAGCGGTTCCTCCACATATTTACTGATTTGTGTGAAAATGCCGGTGAGTTCTCCGGCCGTGATGCTGTAGTTGCCCAGAAAATCCAGAAATTTAATAAGATTTGCGTTGACACTGCGAAATGCCCTCATTTTACAAAACTGCAATAGCAGAAACTCCGCCCCAAAGAAGCCCGCCACACCCAGAAGCATCGCCCTCCAACCCCAAAGCGAGAGGAGCGCCGCCAGAACCGCTGCAATAAACAGACTCGCTGCCACCCAGAGCTCCGCTGTCAAAAAGGGCAGCCGCCGCTTCCAGCCACTGTAATGCAACTCCCGTTCCATGCGATACCAGAACGAATACTTCTTTTGCAGCGCCATCAGCTGTCTGCGGCTCTCCAGAAGCCTTTTTCGCGCCGCCTCGTCCAACTCCTGCCCGCCCCTTTGCAGCAGACTCCCGATAAGCTCCACCCATCGCACCCGGAAGCACAAAAGTCCGCATCCGCACAGCAGGAGCGCAAAAATCACCACATAGGGCAATACGCTATAATATTCTCTCATAGATCAATCTTCCTTTCTCTTCATTCCAGCCTTTACAAGCATAGATATTCCGCACCTGAAAATGTTCCATAAACACAAAGGTCTGAAAACAGTCCATCATGCGCATAAGCTCATCCCGGGAGTAACGGCTGGCGTACATGGCGTAATCCACCAGCTTATCCGCAGCCCTGTCGGCCGAGGACGCGTGAATCGTAGCCGCACAGAGCTGTCCAGTACAGGCGGCATTCAACAGATACAATGCCTCCTCCCCCTTGATTTCGCCGATGATAAAATAGTCCACATCCATGGTGAGCCCGGCGATACTGATATGCTTCAGGTCATAATTGACATGGCTCTCTCTGCTCCCCGGGAGGCTGTGGAGAAACATCATGTCGGGATGAGCCAGCGTCGTGAGTTCATCCGCCTGCTGCGTCACCAAAACCGCCACATCGTCCGGCAGGGTCTCCTTCAGGGCATTGAGCAGCGTGGTCTTACCGGAGGAATTGCCCCCGCAGATAATGGTAGAGCCCCGGCGAAACCGCTGTATCAAAAGCTCCGCCGTCTCCTCGCTGAGCATCCGCCTGTCAATCAGCTCCCGAACCTGCGGGAAAAACCGGGGAACCTTGCGAATACAAAGATAAGGCTCGCTGTAGGTATTGACCAACGGCATGGACAGCGTAAACCGCAGAATAAAATCGGGATGGCTCTCCGTGTCCGTGAAACGCTGTATCGCATTCAGATTGGAAATATTGACCTGATTTTTGGCGGCGATGTAATCAATAAACTGTCGATATTCCTTCTCATCGGAAAAGCACAGTCCTGCGTCCATGCGTCTTCCCTCCCGCTTGATGCGGATATTGTCATGGCTGATCACCCGGATATCCGACACAAGCCTGTCGTCAATCAATGGCGACAGCTTGGAATAGCCAAAGATATACTGCTCAAAGGCCTCCAGTATCTGCTCCGCCAGCCCGCCCGCGGCAAGACCCCTGCGCTCCAGATGTACGGCGGCTTCCTGCAAAAAGGCTTCTCTGCTCAGCTCCCCCCGCCGCATCTGTATCAGAGAGGTCTGCTTCTGGGTCAGATAATCGTCCACCAACTGCCGCAGCCCCTCTGTCACACGGTTCTCCTGCATAGACTCTTCCGCTCCATACACCTCCTTTACGGATTTATTTTGTCTTTCGTTTTCTCTCATCACACCTCCTGACTCAGTCCGCACAAAAATACATGACAATTGCACAGACAGACAAAATATAATTGTTATGAACTTGTAATAAATGGTAATCTGGCCGAAAATGGCCGTTTGAAAAAACAGATACCCGGCAGCCGGTAGCTGCCGGGTAAGAAAAATCTACACCCTTTTTGCTCAGATGTCAATACCTGAGTTTACATTTTTATAAATTTGTGAAATATGTAGAATTTTCAAAATCTACATCTCCCTCACAGTCCTTCAGGCAGGCAGATACTCCCGAATGATTTCCTGAAATTGTTCATAGACATTCTTCAACTCCTGCCACAGAGCATCAACCTTCGCTGCGTCCACATCCGTCGAAGCCTTGCCCCGAAGCTCCTCCACCAAATCAGAAACCTTATGAAAGAGGGAATCAAGTCCCAGATTCCCGGTGACGCCCTTCAGCGCATGAGCACATTTATAGGCCTCCTCATAATCTCCCGCCTGCAGATACTGTCCAAGCCTCTCATAATTGGTGTCGGACAGAAATTTTCCCAAAAACTTCTGATACATGTTCTCATTGCCCATGAACCGCCCGAGAGCCGTATTCACATCCGCTCCGCATTCCACCAAGCGACTTTTGAACCCATCATCCATTTCCTGTGTCATCTCCTTACTGATTTTAGGTAAAATTAAACATCTTGATCACTTCCACAATATTGAAAAAGTCCTCCCGCGCAAGCTCAAAGCACTCGAGCACATCGGGCGAAAACTGTCCGCACTCGCCTTTCAGAATCATATCATAGGCGGTCTCGCTGCTGTATGCGGTCTTATATACTCTCTCGCTCACCAGAGCCTCATATACATCGGCGATAGCCACGATATGCGCGCTGATGGGAATCTCCTCACCCACCAGATGGTCAGGATATCCCTTACCGTCCCATCTCTCATGGTGGTAGCGGCAGATTTCATAACAATACTTATAGAACTCATCGTCGGAGGATTTGTGGAAGGACTCAAGGATCTCACATCCAATCGTGGTGTGCGACTTCATCGTCTCAAATTCCTCATTCGTCAGACGCCCCGGTTTCATCAAAATGGCATCGGGAATTCCGATTTTGCCGATATCATGCAATGCCGATGCCCGCGCAATCTGATCTATCTGCAGCGGGGTCAGGCCATACTTGGGAAAATACTTTGCCAGATATTTCAAAAGGATTCTGGTAAAGTACTTGATGCGTCTGATATGGTCTCCCGTCTCAACGCTCCTGAACTCCACAACCGAACCGAGCGCATCGATCATAAACTCATTGCCCTCGCGGATTTTGCTCTCCTGCTCACGGATAATCTTCTCCTGCTCCTTCAGGCGCTCTTCCATATTCCGCTTATTCTGATAGAGCTCAATGATGTTGCGCGCACGCCGCGTGATAATACTGGGGTCAAAGGGCTTATGCATCACGTCCGCAATGCCGTATGTATAGGCCTTCTCCTCACTCTCCTGCGGAGTCATGCTGGTAATCAGGATAACCGGGATTTTCTCCAAAAGCTCGTTCTCCTTCAGATACTCCAGCACGCCGAAGCCATCCATAACCGGCATCACTACATCCAGCAGCATCAGCACCAGATTCTCGCTCTGCCTGATCTGTTCGATGGCAGCTTCCCCGTTGGCAGCCTCCAGTATGTCATAGTCATCGGCAAACATCATGTGCAGTATCGCTCTGTTTACTTCCTCATCATCTACAATCAATAATTGTTCTTTATCCATATCTCCTCACCGCCGTCCTCATTACCGGCGGTTTTATTCCTCCTTCCTCAAAAGCCTTCGACAGGACATTTGTATTATACTATGCATTCACAGGCATTGTCAACGGCTGAAAAACAAGTCTGCCACGGCGGAAAGACAAAGGGATTATCTGTATCGCTACAAATAATCCCCCTGCTTATGCCCATCCTATGCACAGAGTATCATTTGCTGTCACTCTGCAATTGTACCTTAGTATTTTCCAAACTCACCGTCCAGAGAAATAATCTGCTCATTGTAATTATCGTTCTCATAGGTGCTTCTGTTATTGCTGCGGCCAAAATCGGAAGAACCGCCCTGACCTCCCGTGAGTCTGTAGTTGTTAAGCAGCTCTCTGAGGTTGACTGCCTGATTGGACAGCTCCTCGCTGGCTGCCGCACACTGCTCGCTGGTAGCAGAGTTGGTCTGCACAACTGTGGAAACCTGACCGATAGCCTGATCGATCTGGGACACTGCCGTTGCCTGGTCGTTGGATGCGGTAGCGATACTGTCGATCAGCTCCACAACCTTCTCCACGGAAGACACAATCTTATCCAGAGACTCAGCGGTCTCCTCGGCAAGCTTGGCGCCGTGACCCACCTTGCGGATGGAATCCTCGATCATATCTGCGGTCTCGCTGGCAGCGGAAGCGCTCTTTGCAGCCAGATTACGAACCTCCTCTGCCACAACTGCAAAGCCCTTGCCGTGTACGCCGGCTCTTGCAGCCTCAACTGCCGCATTCAGAGCAAGGATATTGGTCTGGAATGCAATATCGTCAATCGTCTTGATAACCTTGGAGATTGTCTCGGAAGACTCGTTAATTTCATTCATTGCTTCAAGCATGGACTTCATCTGTCCGTTTCCATCGATTGCTGCAGACTTTACATTGTGTACCAGACTCTCTGCCTCGGTAGCCTGATTAGCGTTCGTCTTGGTGCGCTCTGCAATCTCAGCCATGGAAGCGGTAACCTGCTGCAATGCGCTTGCCTGCTCGGTGGAGCCCTGTGCCAGAGACTGGCTCGCACTTGCCACCTGTTCTGCACCCACAGTCACATGCTGAGTGGATTCCTTGATCTCGCTGAGGATCCTGTTGTTGTCTGCCACCAGACGCTGGAGAGCCTTGCCCAGCACATCCTTGTCGCTGCGAGGTGATACCGTGATGGTCAAATCGCCCCTTGCGATGGAATCTGCAACCTTCACCTGATCCTTGGTTCCGGCCACCATCGTTGCAAAATTGTCCATCAACTCGCCCAGATCGTCATTGTTGATCTTCTGGCAGTCAACATCATTGTCACCCTGGGCAAGCTTCTTGGCAGCCTCGGACAGGCGGATAACCGGAACGGTGATGTTCTTGATCAGAATCAGTGCATAGACAATCGTGAGAAGGACGGCGATAACGGATACGACCACCATAATGATGGTCAGAGCCATGATCGTCTTGTCCACATAGGCGTCATTGGCATTACCGGCGCTCTCCAGATCCGCCATGAGATGCTCCAGCTGCTCCTGTGCATTGTCGGCAATGGCAGTACCCGTGTTTATCATCTCTGTTCTTGCCTTCTCCACCTGTCTGTTGCGCGCCATCTCGCCGCACTCCTGGGCAAAGTCCATATAGTCCACCATGCCGTCGGCAACCTCGCGGTAGTCCTCAACAATGTCTGCGTCATAAAAATCCAGCTGCGCCTCAAATTTATTCAGATTGTCCTGAGTTCTCTTTACATAAGTGTTCAACTCATTAATCTCTGTCTGCAGCTTTGCGCTGTCATCATTGTACATGTAAAGGATATTGCGCAGACGAACCTTAACGTCCGCAAAATTGCTGTAAGATTCACTCAGATAATAGTTACCCATACCATAATACTTATACTGCTCGTCGCAGGTCTTATTGATATCGGACATAGCCCAGATACCCACGGCTGAAAGAATTAACATCAAAACCAGCATCAAAGCGCTGAAAACAGTAATTTTTGTTCTGACATTCATATCATTGATTGAAAATTTCTTTTTCATGGCAAACTCCTCTTTCTATGATTGTTCTTCCTCTTGTATATCTTCAAGTACCTCTAAATCCTCTTGCTTGATCAGTTTCTCGGGATCCAACAGCAGCTTCACCGCATCGCCCATCCGAGCCAGACCGTAAACATATTTATTCTGTTCATTGTCCTTTCGCCCGAAGGATGGCGGCGGTACGATGTCCTCCTCCGTAATGGTGACCACCTCCGCTATCTTCTCCACAATCAGGCCGATAACCATGTCTTTAACATTAATAACGATAATACAGGTTCTATCCGTGTACTCTAACGGTGACATTCTAAACCTTGCCCTGACGTCTATGACGGGGATGATCTTGCCTCGAAGGTTGATGAGACCCTTGATGTAATCGTCCACCTCGGGCACGGCAGTAATGGGCTGCATCATGATAATCTCATTGATGTAGCTGATACTGATGCCAAAGAACTCTCTTCCCGTCTGGAAGGTCATAAACTGTCCTTTTTGAGTATCCTCCTCCAACAGTTCTTCTTTGATTTCTTCTGCCATCTACTGACTCCTTTCCTTATTTTCCATCAAGCCGGAAATATCCAGTATCAGGGCAATGCTTCCGTCGCCGAGCTGCGTACAGCCGGACAGTCCGCGAACCTTCTTAATATACGACGGTATCGGTTTGACTACAATCTCCTGTTCCCGCAGAAGCCTGTCAATCAGGACGCATATCTGACTGCCCTCATGCTCCAGCACGACAACAATACCGTTGTTCACAGTGGACGTCGCATCTTCCAGATCATATCTATCCTTCAACCGGATGAAAGGATAACATTCGCCCCGCAGGACAACATACTCCTCTCCGCTTGGTTCCTGTACAATGGCATCTTCACTGACTCTCACGAATTCCTTGACTGATGCCGTCTCCATCACAAAAGAGGAGTTTCCTACCTGCACCACGATGCCATTGATGATCGCCAGCGTCAGCGGTATCACGAGCGTCATCTCTGAGCCCTGACCCTCCGTGCTGTCAATATCCAGTCTGCCGCCGATGCTCTGAATGTTCTTTACAACCACATCCATGCCGACGCCTCGTCCGGAGTACTCCGTGACAACTTCCTTGGTAGAAAATCCCGGCAAGGTGATAAATCTGAATATCTCCTTGTCCGTAAATTCAGTAATTGCCTTATCGCCAATCAGCCCGTTGGAGAGCGCCTTGTTATAAAGCTTCTCCTTGTTGAGACCCTTGCCGTCATCACGCACACTGATGTAAACCTTGCCGCCCTCATTTTTAGCTTCCAGCGTAATCTTGCCTTTTTCCGGTTTGCCAAGCCGGGTTCTGTCCGCCACATCCTCCTCGATGCCGTGATCCACGGAGTTTCGCACAAGATGCATCAGCGGGTCGGAAATGTGCTCGATGATATTCTTGTCTACCTCCGTATTCTCCCCGATGACCTCAAGCTCGATATCCTTACCCAGTTTTCTGGACACATCGAATACGATCCTCTTCATCTTCTGGAATACATTGGTCAAAGGCATCATGCGCAGGGACATGATAATTTCCTGCAGCTCTGTGGTTATCTTGGAGAGCTGTGCCGCCGACTTCTGGAAATTGGCAAGCTCCAGTCCCGGCACATTCAGATCGGGATTCTGCAGTACCACCGCCTCGGAAATGACAAGCTCTCCTATCAGATCCATCAGCGCATCCATCTTTTCCACGTTCACGCTGATAATGCTCTGCTGCTTGGGCTGGTTTTTCGCCAGCGTCTTTCCCTTTCCGGTCTCCTTGGACTTTACCACATAATCGCCGGGCATGGGAGCCTTTGGCTCTTCCTTCTTCTCCGGCGCGCCCTCTCCCTCCAGATTGATCACGATGGGAGCTTCCGCATGTCCCAGCTCCACCAGACCTTTGCCATACTGCTCCGCGTTGATCTCCTCGATATCGATGGTCTCCGCCTCGGAGCTGTCGATGAGCATCCGTATCTCGTCGGCTGTGCTCTTGGTCTGCAGGAGCATGTAAAAGCCCTCTGCAAGGATCACATCCGCACTGGCCTCATTGGAGATAATGTCATCCGGCGTATACAGCAGATCCTCCGCCACTTCCTTCAGTGCATAGGTAGCGGAATATGCCCGGAGATTGCTCATCTGCGTGTCGTTCCGATAATGGATAACGACCCGATAGAATTTGCTCTCCTCGCTGGCCACCGGAGCGATATAGAACTGGCTGGGCTCCTCATGCTTCTGCTGCTTGGGAAGCCGGATTCCCTGATCCTTGATCTCGCCCTTGAGGCGGGTCAAAAATTCCTCCAAATCTGCCAGCAGTTCGGTTTCGTCCCCGTCCGCCTTCGCACCGTCCTTGATTTTTGCCAGCTCACCTGAGATGAAATCCGACACGGCCAGCACCTTATCCACCAGCTCCAAATGAGGTACATTTTCCGGTCTGGATTCTCTCAGATAATAGAACACATCCTCCAGTTTGTGGGCAATCTTGGTGATATTTTCATACATCATGATGCCCGAAGACCCTTTGATCGTATGCATGACGCGGAAGATTTCGTTGATGTCAGAATCGTCAAAGCTATCTGCATCCTGTTTGTCTAAGAGGATGCCTTCCAGTTTTTCCAAGAGCTGACTGCTCTCATACAAAAACATGTCAAGCATCCCGTCTGTGTTAAATTCCTCTGCCATACTTCCTCCATTCCTCAGTATTTCGCTGTCTGTACGGCTGTTAAATCAAGCCCAGCTTTTTCAATACCATTTCAAATTTTTCCACGTCTATGGGTTTACCCGAGTAAGCCTCACAGCCCAGCTCAAACGCCATTTTTACATTGCGTTCCTCGTTTAACGCCGTCGTCATAATGACCTTGACGCGTTCCTCTTTGGGAATCTTTCGCTGCGCCTCAATGTCACGGATCGCCTTGAGCACCTGATAACCGTCCAAAACCGGCATCATTACATCCAGACAGATCAAGTCATAGGGCTCTCCGTCTTCCAGTGCCATCATAAAAGCATCCACCGCTTCCTCGCCATCTACCGTCACATCACATTCTCCGTAACGCGACAGATAGTTGTCCATAAACTTGCGGCTGGCAAAATCATCCTCTGCCAATAATATTTTCATATCGGCTATGCCTCCTTTCTTTCTGTTATCTATGCTTTTAACAGGCCATATACCTTTCCTGCTATTGCCGTTAATGCCATCTGGTACTGAACCGCACCGATGTCATACGCAACCTTGGGCATTCCGTAGACGACGCAGGTCGCCTCGTTCTGTCCGATGGTCTGCGCCCCTGCCTTGCGCATCTCCAAAAGCCCCTTGGCGCCGTCTCCGCCCATTCCGGTCAGGATAACGCCGATTGCCTTCTTACCCGCAGCCTTCGCCACAGAGTCAAACAGCACATCCACAGAGGGGCAATGTCCGCTGACCTTGTCCGTGCCGGCGCACTCCACCTGATAGCCGTCGCCCACCTTGACCACGCGCATCTGCCGGTCTCCTGGGGCGATCAATATCTGACCCGGCAGAACCTTGTCGCCGGTCTGCGCCTCCTTGGCCGCCACCGCGCACTGATTGTTGAGCCGGTCTGCATACATCTTGGTAAATCCGGGCGGCATGTGCTGCACGATAACCACTCCCGGAATATCCCGCTTAAACTGTTTGACTACCTCAAAAATCGCCTCGGTCCCGCCGGTGGAAGCACCGATGGCAACGATCCTTCCATCCTGTTTTCCCAGACTGCCCGCCATGGTGTTCACCTCGACGCGCTTCAGATTTCCAAGCTTTGCCGTTGACGCGATCTTCACCTTCGTCACCAGCTCCTGCTTCATGAAATTGCCAAGCTGCACCCTGTCCATGTTGGCGGGCTTGTTCACAAAATCTACCGCTCCCGCCTCCAGCGCGTCAAACACCGACGCATCCAGAGAGCTGATCATCACCACGGGAATCGGATACTGCGGCATCAGCTTTCTCAAAAACTCAATGCCATTCATTCTCGGCATCTCCACATCCAAGGTCATCACATCCGGCTTATACTTGATGATTGCATCCCTCGCCTGATACGGGTCTGACGCCTGAGCCACGACCTCGATATTGGGGTCGGATTCCAGACTCTGCACCAGCATGTTGCGAAACATAAGGGAATCATCTACAACAAGCACTCTGATTGGCCTCATATTCATCTCACCTGCTTTCTATATATTGATGGCTGTATATAATCAAAATGAATCCGGTTTCGATTGAGCCCTTCCGTCGTCCCTATGAACAGGTATCCGCCCGGTTCCATAAAATCATACACCTTCTGCAAAAGATTATACTTGGTATCGTCCTCAAAGTAAATCATAACATTTCGCAGAAAGACCACATGGAATTTTTTGCGGAAGGGAAAAGGGTTCATCAGGTTGAACTGTCTGTAGATCACCTGATTCCTCAGTTCCTCCGTGGCCTGATACTGCTCCGCGCTGATAGCCTTGAAATAATGCTGCTTCCACTTCGCGGGAAGCGGCTCTATCTGCTCCTTCAGATAGACGCCCTTGGAAGCGTGCTCCAGCACTCTGGTCGAAATATCCGTTGCCAGAATTTTCGTGTCCCAGGACTTGTGCTCCAGACCGAAAAAGTCCATGAGCAGCATGGCCAGCGTGTAGGGCTCCTCGCCCGTGGAGGACGCCGCAGACCAGATACGCAGATCCTTCTTTGCCGCCTCCGTCACCTTGAGCTGAGGCAGCACGACCTGTTTCATAAAGTCAAAATGCTCGCTCTCACGCATAAAGTAAGTGTGGTTTGTCGTCAATACATTGATGAGGTTCTTCGCTTCCTCCCCTCCGGGGTGCTCCTCCACCTTCGCCATGTACTCGCTGTAACCGGAATATCCGTTCCTCACCAGATAATTTTCCAGTCTCCCCACGATCAGGGTTCTCTTCTGACTCAAATCGATTCCATAATTTTTCTTTACATATTGGACAATACGATTAAATTCACTATCCGTTATCATATCGTGCCTCCTGTAGCTGTCTTACATTCTGTCTTTTTTCATCTGTTTTTGTATCTTATAAAATACCTCCACCATATCCGGATCATAGACGACCCCGCTTCTCTCGTCCATCACCTGTGTAATTGCTTCCGCAGAGAGTGCCTCTTCGCCTTCCGCCCCCGCGGACAGCCGGTCAAAATCTCTGACCAGCACAGTGATTCGTGCCTCCAGAGGAATCGCATTTCCCTTTACCGCCGGATATCCTGTTCCGTCCCAGTGCGCGTACTGATACTCCGCGATGTGGAGCGCCATGGTCAGCAGGCTGTCCTTCTGATGCCCGACACCGATTTCCTGCAGTATCCTCGCGCCTTCCCGGGTACGCTCTTCCGGGTACGGCGCCGCCCGCTCATTGGCCTCTCCGCTCTGCAGACCGGAGGGGTCGGAAACCACCAGGCTTCCGATATCGTAGAGCCTGGCCGCCGTCTCGATTTCCTCTATGAATTCGTCCGTGACCACATCGCCGTACTCCGGCAGGAACTGAAGCGCCTGCGCGAACAGCCGGCAGTTGTGTCCCACATTTCTCAGATGTCTCTGCGCTCCGGCATCCCGTCTCTCGAGAACGCCCGCCATGGCGCGCAGGACATTGAGCTGTCCCTGCTCAAGCTCCCTCTTCTGCTCTTCTACCAGCGTGTGCATCATCCGGTTGTAATCCGCCATCTTCTGCTGCATCTGATAGTTGCTCAGCTGATTGCGCACCCGCATGATGACCTCCACCGCCTCAAACGGCTTCGGTATGTAGTCCACGGCGCCCGCCTTAAAAGCACGCTCTTTCTCCTCGCCCTTGTCTAAGACCGAGATGAACACAAACGGGATATCCCGGGTCTTTGGATTGCTTTTGAGCATCCTGCAGAATTCCAGTCCGTCAATCTCCGGCATGGATAAATCCGACAATATCAACGAGGGCTTCGTCTGCCGGATCAGCCCCAGAGCGTCCTGCACGTTCAGCGCGCACAGGGTTTCATACCCTTCCTCTGTGAGCATATTATCCAGAATCTCCACATTCATGTCTATGTCGTCCACAATCAGGATCTTCGGTTTTTCCTTATTTGCAGCATTTGCATTATCTGCACTCGCATACTCTCTCTGCATACTCTGTCTCCACCCCGCAGCCTCTCTCACAGTTCTCCGAGCCGTTCCGAGATTGCCGCCTTCAGATTCTCATACATAGCCATGCTCTTATCATAATTGCACTTTCTGATTGCCATCTCCATGCGCAGCACCTGTTTCTTGATATCGTCATCGCCTTTCTCAACCAGAGCCTTGACCGTGGCAGCCAGCATCTCCGCCTTATCCCACGCCCCCATTTCGATGGACAGCACCAGCTTATCCATGCGCTTTCTCAATTCCTCCCGGTTCTCCTGCTCCCCAAACTGCAGAAGTCCCGTCTCTTCCTCAGTGTTCTCTTTATTTGTATACTCAGACCAGTCTACATATACCTCGTTTTGTTTTTCATCCGCCTGCTGATTGGTCCTGAGCTTCACGGAAAAGGAAAACGTGCTGCCCTTCCCCTTCTCGCTCTCCACATGGACGTCCCCGTGCATCAGCTCCACCAGCTGTTTCGTGATGGAAAGCCCCAGACCCGTCCCCCCAAAGCGCCTCGTGATGGACGCATCCACCTGACTGAAGCTCTGGAACAGCTTATCCTGCTCCTGGGGTGAAATGCCAATGCCGCTGTCCTTCACCATGAAAAACAGCTCCACCTCATCTCCCGCCTGCATGGTCTTGCCAGCCACAACACTGATATAGCCCGCCATGGTAAACTTGATTGCATTGGAGAGCAGATTGTTCAGGATCTGAACCAGTCTGAGCTCGTCCCCTATCAGAAGCTGCGGGATCTTCTCGTCCACATCCACGCTCAGGCGCAGCTCCTTCTTGTGAATCTCCGCGGTGTGAGTGGCAATCACCCGATCCATCATCTTATAAAAATCAAATTCCTTTTCCTCGATGGTAAACTTTCCCGTCTCCAGCTTGGAGAAATCCAGAATATTATTGATGATCGCCGACATGTTGTCGCAGCAGTACAAAATAATATCCAGCGTCCTGCGCTGCCCCTCATCCTGCACTTCGTTCAAAAGCGTGGTGACATGACCCTTGATGCCGTTCACCGGCGTCCGAAGCTCATGAGTGACATTGGCGGTAAACTCGTTTCTCCTTCTGAGATTTTCCTGTCCTTCCTCCCGAAGCTCCCGCATCCGAAGCTTCATGTCCCGCAGCAGGGTGACGTCCTCCGCGAGAAGCGCATAAACATCTGCCCGGGCAGTGGGAAGGATACTGGCATTTACCGGAAAACAGGAACTGTTTTTCCGATACATGGCGAGCTCCTCCCGGTCTTCAAGCCTGCTCTTGTCAAAAGCCGGAACAGACTCTCCTGTCCTGGGGAAATCCTGCCGGAAAATCCTCGTCATGTTGCATTCTGTCAACTCGTCCCTCTCATAGTCCAGCTTCTCGAGCGCCGTCCGATTGCCAAAGAGAATATTCCCCTCCCCGTCAAAGACGAGAACCAGCTCCGAAAGCCCGTCCACAAGTTGGGAATTTAACCATTCAAGCTCCATAACTCCCTCCTGCATTTACACATATACAATTTTATTATTTATTTCCCCTTTTTTCAAGCCTTTTTTGAACTCCTTTGTTGTTTTTGTTTTGTAAATATGCTATAATCTCACCAATAAGCACATAATACACAAAACAACAAAGGAGATTTTCGATATGTCTATTATTTTAGCTGGTGGTTTATTAATCGTTATCATCGCCGTCATTATCGCGGTAGTCGCCTCCGTCGTCTCCGCTGTTGCGGCCGATCAGGATGTAGAAGATTAAATTTCCCACTCTCTTCAGGCAAAGGGATTTTCCGTGGGATACATCATGCCCCTGGGCTGATTGAAGTTCAGATCCTCCACGGGAACGCCCACATACTTAAATACTTCATACAGGGCTTTACCATAATGGCCGAAGGCCACCGCGCCGTGATGCGGGAAATTCTTCTCGATCAGCACATGGCGGTAAAACCGTCCCATCTCAGGGATTGCAAACACGCCGATGCTGCCGAAGGACTCCGTCGCCACGGGAAGCACTTCACCCTGTGCGATATAGGCGCGCAGCCTGTTATCCGCGGTGGACTGCAGACGATAGAAGGTGATGTCGCCCGGTGCGATGTCGCCCTCGAGGGTGCCCTGTGTCACTTCCTCCGGCAGAGTTCTCGCCATGATCATCTGATGCTTCATATTGCAGAAGGAAAGCTTCCTGGAACAGGTGTTTCCGCAGTGGAAGCCCATGAAGGTATCCTTGTGCGTATAGTCAAATTTCCCTTTGATGGATTCCTCGTACATATCGTCGGGCACGGAGTTGTTGATGTCCAGAAGCGTCACCACATCCTGGCTCACGCAGGCTCCGATAAACTCGCTGAGACATCCGTAGATATCCACCTCGCAGGACACGGGGATCCCCATACCGGTGAGACGGCTATTTACATAGCAGGGCACGAAGCCAAACTGAGTCTGGAATGCCGGCCAGCATTTTCCTGCGATGGCCACATACCTGCGATACCCTTTGTGCGCCTCCACCCAGTCTAAGAGCGTCAGCTCATACTGCGCAAGCTTCGGCAGCACCTGAGGCTTTAAATTGCCTGCGCCCAGCTCTTCCTCCATCTCCTTTACCTTCGCGGGGATTCTCTCGTCCCCCTCATGCTTCTTAAACGCCTCAAACAAATCCAGCTCCGAGTTCTCCTCAATCTCCACATTTAAATTATAGAGCTGCTTGATGGGCGCGTTACATGCCAGAAAATTCAGCGGTCTGGGGCCAAAGGAAATAATCTTCAGATTGGCAAGTCCGATGACGGCTCTGGCGACGGGCAGAAACTCATGGAGCATATCCGCGCACTCCTCCGCCGTTCCCACAGGATATTCCGGGATGTATGCCCGCACATTGCGGAGCTTTAAATTATAGCTGGCATTGAGCATACCGCAATAGGCGTCGCCTCTGCCGCCCACGAGATCCCTGCGGCTCTCCTCCGCCGCCGCGATAAACATCACGGGTCCGTCAAAATGCCTGGCAAGCAAGGTCTCCGCAATCTCAGGGCCAAAATTGCCCAGATACACGCAAAGGGCATTGCAGCCCGCATTGCGGATATCCTCCAGCGCCTGTACCATATGGATCTCGCTCTCCACGATACACACGGGACATTCATAGATGTCCCCGCCGCCATACTTTTCCGTGTAGGCTGCCGTCAACGCCCTGCGGCGGTTCACGGAAAGGCTCTCTGGAAAACAGTCGCGGCTCACAGCCACGATGCCGACCTTCACCTGAGGTAAATTGTTCATAATGCTTTCCTCCTGATTTATAATATTTTTTAAGATTACTAAACTGATTTTCTACAATATTTCATATACTTTTTTACAGGCGGGATAGATTTGCCGGAATTTCCGGTAACATGCATCATATTTTTCCACCAGCTCAGGCTCCGGCTCTATGGTCTGTGCCACCTTTACCACAGCACCGGCCGCCTCCTCCACGGAAGAGTATTCCCCACATGCCACGGCCGCCAGCATGGCGCCTCCCAGCGCGGGTCCCTCCTCGTTCTCCAGCACATCCACCTTCAAATTCAGGATATTGGCTATCATTTTCCTCCAGAGCGGGCTCTTTGCTCCCCCGCCGCAGATTTTGGTGCGCTCAGGACAGATGCCCAGACACCTGGCCACCTCCAGAGAATCCCGCAGCGCAAAGGCGACGCCCTCCAGCACAGCCTGCGTCATATCCGTCCTCCCGGTGTCCATGGTCATGCCGATAAAAACGCCCCGCGCTTTTGGGTCGTTGTGGGGAGAGCGCTCCCCCATGAGATAGGGCAGGAAATACACCTTGTTCTCCCCCAGCCGCTTTGCCGTGATGTCCTGCTGCTCCGCATCGTATCCATCGGTTCGCAGGATTTCTTCCATCCACCATTTATTGCAGGAGGCCGCGCTGAGCATACAGCCCATGAGATGATAGCTCCCGTCCGCATGGGCAAAGGAATGCAGCGCATTGTAGCTGTCCACGCCAAACTCTTTCGAGGAGATAAAAATCGTTCCGCTGGTGCCCAGAGAGATATTGCAGCTCCCCGCTCCCACAGTGCCCGTTCCCACGGCTGCCGCCGCATTGTCCCCGGCTCCTGCCGCAACCACACAGTTCTCCGAGAGTCCCAGTTCCCGCGCCACCTCCGGAAGCACGGTTCCCACCCGCTCATAGCTCTCAAAGCAGCGCGGAAGCCATCGCTCATCGACGCCGCAGATTTCACACATCTCTTTGGACCAGCAGCGGTTCTTCACATCAAACAGCAGCATCCCCGATGCGTCCGACACATCCGTGCAGTGGACGCCGGTAAGCTGGTAGGCGAGATAGTCCTTCGGCAGCATAATTTTCGCAATCCGCGCAAAATTTTCCGGCTCCCTCTTTTTTACCCAGAGGAGCTTGGGGGCGGTAAATCCGGCGAAGGCGATATTGGCAGTGTATGAGGACAGCTTCTCCCTGCCGATGGTCCCGTTCAGGTATTCACACTCCTCGGCGGCTCTCCCGTCATTCCAGAGAATGGCGGGGCGGATTACCTCATCCCGCCCATCCAGCATCACCAGCCCGTGCATCTGCCCGCCAAAGCTGATGCCCGCCACCTGTGAACTGTCCTCTCCCTGAATCAGCTCCCGGATTCCCGCCTTCGTCTGCTCCCACCAGTCGTAAGGATTCTGTTCCGACCAGCCGGGCTCGGGAAATGCCAGAGGATAGGTTCGCGACACAATCTTCCAAACCTCCCCTCGGGAATCCATGAGCAGAAGCTTCACTGCGGAGGTTCCCAAATCCACTCCGATATACAACATCTCTCTCCGTCCTTTCCGCCGCCTGTGCGGCTCTCCTGATGATTCTTTTTATTGTCTTGATTTTATCTTTCCTTCATGGGGCGCCATCTCACCGTCATTTTCAGTCTGCGCAGCTCCCTGCACAGCTCTCCGCAGCCGTCCGCCGCATCCCCAAAAAATGCCTGATAGAGCGCCTGTTCCTGCTCTTTCGCAATCTCCAGACCGTAATGCTCCCTGATCCAGTCGAGCTGTTCCTCCAAAGTGCGGAGCACCTTGAACTGTCCGCTCCTTCCCGCCAGATACCGCTGCACTCTCCGGTACTCCAGCCGAACCTGTTCCCTCTCCGGCAGCGCCCGCTCCCTCCGCCAGCGCAGCGCCCTGTTTGTCAATACAATGACCACAAACAGCGCCGCCAGAACCGGCAGCACCACGCTGGCGCCGCCCAGAGCCGTCTCCAGATAAGCTCCCAGATTGTTATCCTCGAGATTCAAATCCGTGCCCTCGCCGCCTGAGTTCATGAATGCTTCCCAGAAGGAAGTCCTGTCCTCCTCTGTGGAGGAAGGCGTGGGGTCTACCACCACCCACCCTTTATTGTCCACATAAATCTCCACCCACGCGTGGGCATAGGCATCCGGAATCTCCATTTCCACCAGGGCGGTCTCCCCGAGAGGGGCATAGCCGTTGTAATAGTCCCCGTATGTCTTGCCTTCCACCAAAATACCGTTCTCCACCACGTCCGCGTAAGAAAATGCATAGCCCTCCACATACCGCGCGGGAATCCCCATATTGCGAAACAGCATGGTAGCAGCGGACGCAAAGTGGGAACAGTACCCTCTTTTGCTCTCCAGCAAAAAATGGGAGATATAATCGGGATTGCCGTAATACCAGCCGGGGCGCAGCGTATAGGAATAATTTTCTTCAAAATACTCCTTGATCTGAGCCGCAATCTCCTCCGCACTCCCGTTAAATCCCGCCGTCCCACAGACCGAGCGCACCGCCGTCAGGCAGGAGTCCGGCACAAGCAGATAGGCCTCGTCCGCCGTCTCCACAGACAGGCTTCCCACACAGGAAGCATCCGCCTGCCCCACCGCCGGGTAATAATAATACTGATAAACGACCGTCTCCCCCGCGTCCTCCGTCCACAGGGTATCGTAGCTGGCATAGCCCGTATAATACGGGCGGTACTCATACAGCTTCGAGGCTCCCACCCTCTCCACCGCCATAACGCCCCTGCCCTGTCTGGAGGGGTCTATCGCATAGGTCTGCCGACGGCTCTCCACCGTGTCCAGCATCTGCCCGTCGTCGGCTCCCGACTCGTCCGCCCGCGTCCAGTTCATCCCCACATAATCCCGCCCGGTGAAGGCTTTCAGATAAATCGGGTCAAAGCTGTAGGGCGTATATCTCACGATCAAATCCGTCTCATAGCTCGGCATAACTGCGGAGCCGCGGCTGAGCCGTCCCCCGCTGATACCCGCGCCGGAGCTTCCCTGTCCAAACAGAGCCATCATGCCAAACTGCACCAGATTGCTCACCCCTGCCTCCGATGCCTCCCGCGCCGCACTGAGCGGCACCATGCTGTTATAGGCAGTCTCCGGCAGCAGGAAGGTCACGGAGCGCACAAGCAGTACCCCCACCAACGCCGCAAGCGGCAGGGTATAGCGTATCCGCTTCGACAGGCGTTCCCGGAACCCGCCCCCCCGCAGTATCGCCACAGCCACATAGGCGATAAATAAAAAGAGCAGATAAATCGGCGACGGCGACAAGCGAAAATAAAAAGGAATCACATAGGGCGTAAACGTCACCAGCAGCACCTTGAGCAGACTGCATTTATTCTGCAGCTGGATGTTGAACAAAATCACTCCCACGATGCTCAAAAACAAAACAAACATCGTGACAGCCAGGTATTCATTCTCAACCCGCAGAACATACTCCGTACCGTTTACAAGATTCAGTTTTTGCCTTGCCACCGTGTTGATCCGGTTCAGAATAGCGTAATAACCGCTGTTGATGACCCAGTAATTGGTGACCGCGATATAAAAATACGCTCCAAACAGGACAAGGCTGACCAGATTGATCAGCCACCTCCAGCCCGTCTCATAAACTGCACTCAAAATCAGTCCGAGATGGAACGTGCACAGTATACACAGTATCTTGCTATACTCTATCTCATAGGCGGACAAAAAGCCCCCCAGCGCGCCGTAAATCAACAGAAAAATCAACAGAGCCTTCGCCAGCACCGCCCAGAAATCATATTTAGTTTTCTGTTCCCGTACAAGAGACAGCTCCGACTGATGCTCCTGCTTTTTCCTACCGAATATACGCACCCTTGTATGCTCCCGTCTGAATCAGTATATAGGCGGCTCCCGGATGCTCCACAGCCATCTGCTCCTGTGCGCGCCCCGCCGGATGAATACCGCTGTCGCTTAAGATTTCTGTCAGCGCATTCTCCAATTCTCCCTGTTCCGCCATAAAACGGCTCTGCAGCGCTTCCCCCCGCCCCGGCCAGTAAAGCTGAACGGGATAATCGCCGTCGAGCAGCAGCCTGCACACTCCGTACATGGCCTCCACCAGATCATCGTTGAGCTTCCTGTCCTCCCCCAGAGGCAGCAGCACCTGAATGAGCTCATGCCCCGTAGCCAGGCGCTCCCGCACCATCATCTTTCCCTGTTTGGCAGACAACTTCCAGTGAATGCTCTTCAGCGCATCCCCGGGGATATACTCGCGGATTTCGTATTCGGGATTATAGTCCGTCCCACGCCTTCTGCTCTCGTTTTCGTCGGGAAAGCCCTCCACGCAGTCGCTTGGTTTCTCCACCGCCTCGCCCTCAAAAAAGCCCGGCCAGACCACCACACCCGCATCGGTCTTCCCGCAGTCGGACAAATAAAAAATACGAAACAGGTCGTACACCCGAAATTCCTCGATGCACACCTCCACACGCCCCGCGTACTGGCTGCTCAAAAAGCCGTCATGCCTGCTGCCTCCTATGGGAGCCGCCCAGAAATGCACCGTCTCCCGCTCGGAATATCCCGTAAACACATTACTTCGGTTGTAGGTGACGTCCGTGGGAAATCCTGCCAGACGCCCCGGATTGCACACCCTCAGGCTGAAGGAAAAGGGCGTTCCCCTCCCCACCCTGTCCGGGGGCAGCAGTGCCTCCGCGCGGATTCTGTTCCTGCCGCTCCACAAAAGCAGCGCCGATACCAGCACGCTGCCCGCCATGAGAACCAACGCCAGGAAGAGCATATAGCTGCGAAAAAAGCTCCACAGCCATAATACCAGACCCAGCAGAACCAGAAACCGCAGGGCTCCCATTATGTTCAGTCGCAGCTTTTTCTCCATCAGACTGCCTGTATCCTTTCCGTAATTTCCCGAATCACATCCGACACATCCATGCCCTCCGCCCGGGCTCTGGCGTTCAGGTGAATGCGATGTCTCCAGACATCCTCTATCACAGCCAGCACGTCCTCGGGGATCACATACCCGCCTCCGCGCATCAGCGCCATCGACCTTGCCATCTTAAGCAGGGCAATGCTTCCGCGGGGGCTGACTCCCAGCGCGATGCGGGAATCCTTTCTGGTGGCCTCCGTGAGATTGATCAGATACTCATAAATATTCTGCTCCACATGGAGCTCCTCTGCCTCTCTGCGCAGCTCCATCAGCCTCTCCACCGTGACGACGCTCTGCACCATATCCAGTCCGCCGCCGGTGCTTCCCTTCAGGATATCCACCGCCGCGTCATGAGAGGGATATCCCATATTCAGGCAGATTAGAAACCGATCCAGCTGTGATTCCGGAAGCAGCTGCGTACCGGAGGAGCCGAAAGGATTCTCCGTGGCGATAACCGTAAAGGGCTTTGGCAGCGCGTGCGCCACGCCGTCCACCGTCACCCGGGACTCCTCCATCACCTCCAGCAGCGCGGACTGCGTCTTGGAGGAAGTGCGGTTCAATTCATCCGCCAGAAACAGATTGCAGAACACGGCGCCCTCCCTGTATTCAAACTCGCCGGTTCCGCTGTTATACATGGTGAAGCCTACGATGTCGCTGGGCAGCACATCCGGGGTAAACTGCATTCTCCTGTAGCTGAGCTCCATGGATTTGCCCAGCGCCATGGCCAGCGTAGTCTTGCCCACTCCCGGAATATCCTCCAGAAGCACATGACCTCCCGCCAGCACTGCCGCCAGTACCTTGCGGATGACCCCGTCCTTGCCCTTTACCACCTTATTGACTTCTGTGACAATCTGTTCCAGTTCCGTATTCATTCGTCCGTTTCCTTTCGTCTGCTTCCTTTCGCCTGTTGTCATTAATATTGATTATATACTATTTTACGCTCAAAGACAACCACAGTCTGAGGCCGCCGCAGAATCACTTCCGCGGCGGCCTCCCTTTTCTTTTCCTGTTAAATTTTATCAAATACCTGTCAAATGCTATAGTCCAGAGCCTGTGTCCGCTGTCTGTGCCGATTGACCAAATCGGCAATGGTGACACCGTCCACCACGGCGTTGATAGCCTTTTCCAATTCCTTCCAGACAGCCAGCGTCTCGCAGGTATCACATCTCTCACAGGCCTCCGCACCTTCCTCCAGGCAGGACACCGGAGCCAGACTCCCCTCTGTCGCCCGAAGCACCATGCCCACCGTGTAATCCTCCGGCGTGCCCACCAGACGATAGCCGCCCTGGGCGCCGCGGACGCTCTTCACATAACCGGCACGGCTCAGAGCCGCGATAATCTGTTCAAGATATTTCTCGGAAATACCCTGACTGGCGGCGATATCCTTCACCTTGATACACGCATCCGTATCCCGCAGCGCCAGATCCAACATAACCCGCACCGCATATCTGCCTCTGGTCGAAATTTTCATCCTTACACCTCATTGCCTGAAATTGCTTACCTGAAATTGCTTAATTAAACAGAATCACACCGCCATTATAATTGTCGTCAACATACTGCTGTACCTCATCGGACTTTAGCGCCTCCACAAGCGCCTGGATCTTTGCGCTGTTCTCATTGCCCTCCTTCACGGCGATGACGTTCACATAAGTGGTTGCCGCCTCGGAATCGGCGCTCTCATACACAAGGGAATCCCCTGCCACGGAGTAACCGGCCTCCATAGCGTAATTGCCGTTCATGATTGCAAAGGACACATCCGGCAGCGTTCTGGGAATCTGAGCCGCCTCAAGCTCCACCAGCTCGATGTGATAGGGATTGTCAACGATATCCACGGCGGTGGCAGTCAGACCCACGCCTTCCTTCAGCGTGATATAACCATTGTCCTGCAGCAGGAGCAATGCTCTCGCCTCATTGGTGGTGTCGTTTGGAACCGCGATGGTAGCGCCCTCGATGTTTGCCAGATCGGATTCCTTGCCCGGATAGAGTCCGAAGGGCTCATAATGAATGCCGCCGGCATTTACCAGATGCGTGCCCTGCTTCTGATTGAACTCATCCAGGTAGGGGATGTGCTGGAAATAATTGGCGTCAAAATCTCCTGCCTCCACCACATTGTTGGGCTGAACATAATCATTGAATATCTCAACCTCCAACGTGTAGCCCTGCTCCTCCAGAATCGGTCTCGCCTGCTCCAAAAGCTCCGCATGGGGCACTGCGCTCGCCGCAACCTTGATGGTCTTGTCATCCTTGCCGCCGCAGCCGGACAATACGCCCACACCCAGCGCTGCCACTGCGATCAGTGCCAGCAGTCTCTGTTGCCTGTTCTTTTTCATAATAGTATCCTCCTCTTGTATAGAAAATTATGCAGGACAGTCAGTTTACCCTTCTGTCCAGCTTTCTGGCAAGCTTTGTCCCCGCCCACTGCATGATCTGCACCAGCAGAACCAGCAGCAGCACCGTCACCAGCATGATATCCGTCTCATAGCGGTAATAGCCGTAAGTGATGGCGGTGTCTCCCAGACCTCCGCCGCCCACGACGCCCGCCATGGCGGAATACCCCAGCACCGTGCCCAGCGCAATCGTCGCACCTGAGATGAGAGACGTCCGCGCCTCCCCTATCATGACCTTGGTGATGATAGTCCAAAGGCTTGCTCCCATGCTCTGCGCCGCCTCGATGACACCCTTCTCCACCTCCAGCAGAGAGGATTCCACCATTCGGGCAATGAAGGGCGCCGCCGCCAGCGTCAGCGGAACCACTGTCGCCGTGGGGCCATAGGTCTTGCCCACGATGGCTCTGGTAAAGGGAATCACCAGTATCAATAAAATCAAAAACGGTATGCTTCTCACGATATTCGCGATGACATCCAATATTTTATAAATCACCCCGTTGGGGCGCAGTCCGTCCTTTGCCGTGACTACAAGCGCCACTCCCATGGGCAGTCCCAGCACATATCCCAACAGCGTGGACGCCAGAGTCATATACAGTGTAGTGAGGATATCCTCCCCCAGCATTTTCAGAATCGCTGGCTCAAAAATCATGATTTCAGACATAGGACTCCACCTCCTCCACCGCAAGCTTCCTGTCACGCAGATATTGTATCATATGCTCTGCCACAGCCTCGTCCTCCGGAAGCTGCAGGATCATCTGGCCGTGGGCGGTTCCCCCGATATCCCTGGTATCCGCCAGGAGAATATTCACCGGCATCCTGCACTCCAGAACCATGTTGGCGATCACAGGCTCAAAGGACGAGTTTTCGCTGAACACAATGCGGACGCAGCGCTTGCCCGCCATCTCATCCACTCTGGCGTCCGCCATGAAGACCAGCTCCCTGGCCGCCCGGGATCTCGGTCTGCGAAAGACCTCCTCCACGGTGCCGTGCTCCGCCAGTTCCCCGGAACTGATGATAGCCACATGGGAACAGATTTCCTGCACCACGCTCATCTCATGGGTGATAATGACGATAGTAATGCCAAACTCCTTATTGATCTGCTGCAGCAGCGCCAGAATTGCTTTTGTAGTAGCGGGATCCAGTGCGCTGGTGGCCTCGTCGCAGAGCAGAATTTTGGGATTGTTCGCCAGAGCTCTGGCGATAGCCACACGCTGCTTCTGCCCGCCGGAGAGCTGAGACGGATAACTTGTCTCCTTCTCCTCCAGACCCACAATCTTCAAGAGCTCCCGCGCACGTTTGACTGCCTCTGCGCGCTTCTTACCCACAATCTCCATCGGAAAACAGATATTGTCCAGCACATTCCTCTGCATCAGCAGATTAAAATGCTGAAAGATCATGGCTATCTCCGTGCGCACCTCGCGCAGCTCCCGCTCCCGCAGTACAGACAAATCCCTGCCCTCTATGAGCACTGTTCCGGCTGTGGGACGCTCTAAAAAGTTCAGGCAGCGCACCAGCGTGGACTTGCCGGCGCCGCTCATGCCGATGATGCCGTAAATATCCCCTTTTTGAATATCCAGGCTGATGCCCTTCAGCGCTTCCACCTGATTGCCCTTGCCGATGAAGGTCTTGGTCACATTCTGTATACGAATCATCGGTTCCATCGCTCTCTTCCTTTCCGCAAGCCTACCGCTCTACCCGAAGATTTTAGCACGCCCTGACCATTCCTGCAAGTCCGCATTCGTTTTTATTGCTCCCGCATCACTCCTCGGTAAACATCGGTGTGGACAGATATCGGTCGCCGGAGTCAGGCAAGAGAGCGACGATGGTCTTGCCCGCATTTTCGGGACGCTTTGCCAAAACTGTGGCCGCATGGAGCGCTGCGCCGGAGGTGATGCCCACCAGAATGCCTTCCTTATGAGCAACCAGACGCCCTGCCCCAAAAGCTTCCTCCGTGGTCACCGTGATAATCTCATCGTATACCTGTGTGTTCAGGACAGAGGGCACAAAGCCCGCGCCAATCCCCTGCAGCTTATGCGGCCCCGGCTGTCCCCCGGAGAGCACCGGCGAGTCGGCGGGCTCCACCGCCACCACCTTAACCTGAGGATTCCTGGACTTCAGATAAGTACCCACACCCGTGACGGTGCCTCCGGTCCCCACGCCTGCCACAAAGATATCCACCTGTCCCTCTGTGTCCTCCCAGATTTCAGGACCCGTGGAAGCTGCATGTATCGCGGGATTTGCCGGATTATCAAACTGCCCCAAAATCACACCTCCGGGGATGGACTTCTCCAGCTCCTGCGCCTTCGCGATGGCGCCCTTCATTCCCTTTGCGCCCTCCGTCAGCACCAGCTCCGCACCGTATGCCTTTAACAGATTTCTGCGCTCCACACTCATCGTCTCGGGAAGCGTCAAAATCGTGCGATACCCCTTGGCAGCTGCCACGCTGGCGAGACCAATCCCGGTATTGCCGGAGGTAGGCTCTATAATAACAGATCCCTCTTTGACAATCCCCCTCTTCTCCGCATCCTCGATCATGGCCAACGCCACCCTGTCCTTCACGCTGCCCGCCGGATTCAGATACTCCAGCTTTGCCAGCAGCCTCACACTGTCAATCCCCTCCGCACGGCTGTAATTCTCCACCCGCAGCAGGGGAGTATGCCCAATCAGCTCTGTAGCTTTCGAATAGATGTTCCCCATAACAACTCCTCCGTTCCTTTCCCACTATTCCTGTAGGATTTTTATGAATTGTATCATACACCATCCCCCACCCTTTGTCAACCCTATTTTTTATTATATTTAATCACCGCGCAATATCCCATCCCAAACGAACATGAGCACAAATAGTCCGAACCCGATGTTATATTCGACCGGCGCCGAGGCGGGAGGAGACCGGGGGCTGCAGCTGATTTTGGCGGCGGTTGGTGCGTTTTCTTATAGTGCGTTCAGGAGCCAAGGGTGAAATGCGCACGGATGCGCATTTCAGGCTCTACGGCGCACGGATGCGCCTTAGAGCCGACCCGTAAATTGCAAAATACTGATACGCACTATTAGAAAACGCCCAACCGCCGCCCATCAGCCGCAGCCTCCCGGTCTCCTCCCGCCGACACGGTTGAAACAACCATCACAATCAGCCCAAATATTTCGTCAACACACTCAAAAACAGCTCAACGTCAAGGGGCTTTGCAATATGAGCATTCATGCCGTTTTTCAGCGCCGCCTCCTTATCTTCCTCCATGGCATTGGCGGTCATGGCGATGATAGGGATATTTTCCACATCCTTTCGGGGCATGGCGCGAATGGTGCGCGTGGCCTCGTAGCCATCCATGACGGGCATCTGCACATCCATCAGGATGGCGTCGTAATACCCCTCCTTTGCCTGACTTACCATTTCCACCGCATCGCTGCCGTCCGGCGCAGTCTCCACCACAAAGCCCGTCTCCTCCAAAATGGACTGGGCAATCTCCCGGTTGAGCTCATTGTCCTCCACCAGCAGAATGCGTTTGCCGCCGAAATCCATCTTCGCCCAGGCAACGGCATCTTCCTTTTCAACCAGATTGTTGGCAGCTAACAGGGCGGACTTCAAATCGGACATGAACAGCGGCTTGGCACAGAAGGCACTGACGCCCGCCTCCATCGCTTCCTCCTCGATATCCGTCCAATCGTAGGCCGTCAGGATGATAATGGGCGTCTCGTCCCCAATGGCAGCACGGATACGCCGGGTGGTCTCGACGCCGTTCATCTCCGGCATCTGCCAGTCAATGATGTAGGTATGATAGGAATCTCCCTCATTATAAGCACTCTTCGCCCGGTAAACCGCCTCCTTGCCGGAGACCGTCCACTCTGCGCGCATTCCAAGCTGCTTGAGCATCCGGGTCACACTCTCGCAGCTGTCACAATCATCATCCACCACAAGAGTCCGCAGTCCCTCCAGCTCCTTGACCTGAGCCGTATTCTTCTCCACATCCTGAAGCTTCAGGCTCAGCTCCACACGGAACTCACTGCCCTTGCCCTTCTCACTCTGAACCGTGATGGTTCCGCCCATGATTTCCACAATGTTTTTGGTGATAGCCATGCCCAGTCCGGTTCCCTGAATACCGGTCTTTGTCGTGCTGGCCTCCCGCGTGAAGGGCTCAAAAATATGCTCCACAAAATCCGGCGTCATGCCGATTCCATTGTCCTTGACTATGAACACATAATCCCCGTAGCCCCGATGGAAGGTCGTCTGCTGCTGAATGCGGAAACTCACCGTTCCGCCCGCCGGGGTATATTTCACGGCATTGCTGAGCAGATTCACGAAAACCTGACTCAGCTTCAGGGAATCCGCAATCACGTCCTCGTTTGCCACATCGAAGGTGTCGATAAACAGCTCCAGCTGCTTTGCCTTCACCTGAGGCTGGATAATGTTCACCAGATTGTGGGTCAGCTCGGAAATATTGCATTCCTGCTCCTTGATCTGAACCTTTCCGCTCTCGATGCGGCTCATGTCCAGAATGTCATTGATCAGACTGAGCAGATGATTGCTGGAAGCAAGCACCTTCTGCAGACAATCCTGTACCTGAGTTCTGTTATCAATGTGATTGACCGCAATCGTAGTGAAACCGATGATCGCATTCATAGGAGTGCGGATGTCATGGGACATATTGGAGAGAAACGTCGTCTTGGCGCTGTTGGCGCGCTGAGCCTGCATCAGGGCGTCCCGAAGAGCCTGCGTCTGTTCCCGCTGCTTCTGAACCTGAACCGTGATGTTTCTGGACACCACCATGACCATAATATCTCCTGTCCGCTCATCCCTTGTCATAATGAAGGACTGGCGCACACACATCTGAGTTCCATCGGGCACCCTGCCCCAATAATCCACCGCAATCTCGGCCTCTCCCTGTTCAAAACGCCTCTCCAGATATCTCAGATTGACAACCTCATCGTATTCTTCCATGGATTCCTCTAAAATAAAGGCCTTCCACCTCTCAAAGCAAACGGAAGCCGCGCAGGGCGCAGACAAACCGGCCTTCTCCAACAGCGAAATCTGCCGTCCTCCAGCATTGCAGACAATATCCTGCTCTATGCGATCCCGCGTGAGATTAAATTCAAAGGTGCTGAAAGCCGCGGAAGTAATGGCAATGCGATACTGCCGCTCCTTGCGGTTTGCCCGGTCGAGCACCGCCTGCGTCTTCAGTTCCTTCTCCTTCAGCGCAGTGACGTTCTGACGCAGGAAGAGCACCTTGCTCGCCCTGCCGTTCTTCTGTTCCAAGCGGATAATATTAATATGTTCCCATGTGATTTTGTCGCCCTCCTGAAACTGGTACTCGTACTGGCTGGTGCCGTCGCTGCCCAGCTCCCGGGCTACATTATCCCGCTCCAACTGTTCCGCAAACTGCTGACGCTCCGCCTCTTTACGCACAAAGGAGCTCAGATAAGCGGTAAAATCCTCGTAGACGCCGCTGGCGGCCAGCTTTTTTCGTTCCGGCGCCGTCCCCGCCAGATACTGATAGGAGCCCTCCTCCAAATCCACCATAATAAACCGGGCAAAGAGCGTGCTCACGCCGTCGATAATATACCCCATCTCCCGGTTTTCTTTCTCCAGCCGCTTTTGCTGTCTGCGGCTGCGAAGCACCAACAGCACAATATATATGACAAACAGGATGATCAGGATAATCTGCAGCATCATTCCCACATGGTTTGCCTCCTTGACCATAGTCTGCGTCACACTCTTTGGAAACGCCTGAACCAGAATATACTCATTGTCCGGCACACGCAGCGCGCACAGATTATCCGTCAGGCTTCCCGAGGCGCAGATATACCCCTCCTCCTCGACCTCTCCCCGGAACACGCTCCAGACCTTTTCGGCAGTTCCTGCGTCAATCACCCCCGCGTCCCGCAGGGCATCCGGCAGCGAGCTCTCTTGATTATCTCCTCTGGAGGAGGCGATGACCTCACCGTTCCGTGTACACAGATACACATCCGCCGCCTCGCCGAAATAACTGGTTCTCAGTATCTCCTGAAGATAATCCTCAGCAAGATACAGACCCAGAAGCACCCCGACAATCTCTCCGTTTTTCCGCACGGGGGCATAAAAGACCATCGTAGTCCTGCCGGTGACTCGGGAATTCAACACCATGCTGCAGCCGCTCTCACCCCGCATTCCCGCGATAAAGTAGTCTCTGTCTGCACTGTCCGAGCGCGTTCCGTCAGAGGTCAGATTCACTCCCTGCTCCGTGACAAAGCGCATGGAATCAAAATCCGTATTGCTCTCCAGCTCCCGCAGCATACCCGCATCGACCTCTGAGGTGGTCAGTCCCACGCTGAGAAAGTAGGCGTAATTGCGCACCCGCCGCTGGGCATTGGCAAACTCATTGCTGATGCTCATCGTGGTCTGGCGGGCGGAATCCAGCGCATAATTCAGATTGCGTTTTTCCGTCTGCCGCCTGTTCGAGACTGAATACCAGCCAAACAGCAGAAAAATCGCCGCCAGTAAAATCAATATATACAGTACGTTTTGCCAGGTTCTTTTCTTTGTATTCATAAGACATCGTCTCCTTTGTTCTAAGCCAGCTTCTAAGGCACCTTCCAAGCAATCTCCCAAGCGATTCTCAGGCAGTCGCCAAATCAAATACATTATATAACTCAAATTTAATCCGGGCAAGTTCTTCCCAATATTTCTCAATATTTTTCGCAGCCGCTCCGCCTGGCCGGCGGGAGGAGAGCGGGGCGGTTTGGCAGGCTTTGCTGCGGTTGGTGCGTTTTCTTATAGTGCGTGCCGCAGCCAAGGGTGAAATGCGCACGGATGCGCATTTCAGGCTCTACGGTGCATGGATGCACCTTAGAGCCGACCCGTAAATTGCAGGATACTCATACGCACTATTAGAAAACGCCCAAGCACAGCTCCGCCTGCCAAACCGCCCCGCTCTCCTCCCACCTCGGAACAGGCGGACTTTGACATTCGCTGCGAAATCCCGTATACTGGTTTTAACGGATTAAATTAATCGGATTTTTCGCACTCATGGGTGCAGACAGGACAATTATGAATCGCAATTATCATGTAGAAATGGACACTTATCAGGTTCCCTGTCCGGGGGAGCGGACGTTTGGCGTATCCGGCAGTGCCCCGCTCACTGTGGAGGTGCCCGGCTCGAAGAGTATTACCAATCGCGCGCTGCTGCTTGCGACGCTGGCGGAGGGAGCCTCCACGCTGCGGGGGGCGCTGTTCTCCGACGACTCCAGACATTTCCTGAAATGTATACAGGAGCTGGGTTTTGAGACTCATGTGAATGAAGAAGAAAAGACGATCACTGTGGTCGGAAACGGCGGCGTGGTGCCTCGAAGAGAAGCTTCGCTGTATGTGGGAAGCGCCGGGACTGCCGCCCGTTTTCTCACTGCATATCTGGGCGTCTCCGACGGAACCTACCACATGGACGCCTCGGAACAGATGCGCCGCCGCCCCATGGCGCCGCTTCTGGATTCCCTGCAGGCTATGGGCTGCGAGCTTCTCTATGAGGAGGGCTCGCGGGAGGGTTTCTTTCCTTTCATATTAAAGGGACATGGTTTTGGCAGAAATGCCATTACCGTGGACATCGGGCACAGCAGCCAGTTTCTCAGCGCCCTGCTCATCTCTTCCTGCCTTGCCGGAGAGGATTTCACCGTCAAAGTTCAGGGGACTCACGGCATGGCTTATATCGACATGACCCGCAGGATGATGGAACAATTTGGCGTCCGCGTCCTGCAGCCCGCTCCCGACACCTTTGTGACGCCCGCCGGCCAGCGATATCATGCCATGGATTATCAAGTTGAGCCCGATGTGTCAGCAGCCTGTTACTTTTATGCCTGGGCACCTCTGCTCCACATTCCCGTTCAGGTGGCGCACGTACATTTCGACTCCCTGCAGGGCGATGTGGGATTTCTGAAAATTCTGGAGCAGGCAGGCTGTACTGTAGAAGAGCGAGAACATGGGATTGTGGTTCTGC
>N._stephensi_711_cecum__coassemble_15_pt1 | contig 66558 bp, 53 predicted proteins | sample N__stephensi_711_cecum__metabat2_high_PE_008 | metagenome-assembled genome bin N | reverse complement strand
TTGTAACTTATTAACTATATAGCTCTTGTGGCTATATCATTATTATACTAGGAGATATGTATTGCTTGAAAGAAAAAGATATTTATAGCGTAGTACCAATTTGGGAACGATTCTTATTAACGATTAAGGAAGCATCATTATATTTCAATCTTGGTGAAAATAAGATGCATAGAATAGCAAATGAATATGTAGATTCAGATTATAAATTTGTAGTTCAAAATGGTGGACGGACTATGATAAAGCGTAAAATGTTTGAGGATTTTCTAAACCAGACCACATCAATATAGACATGGAATAAAGGCAAATATTAATGGAAAAACAGCCCTGGATGTGGTATCATAATACTGCACTAGGGCTTCTTCATACGAAAGGAGCAGATAGTAATAATGACTGGAAAAAGAAGGGATAAGAAAGGCAGGGTTTTAAGAAACGGCGAGTGTCAGCGTAAGGATGGGTTATATCAATATGATTATGTTGATTTGAATGGTAAAGCAAAATGTTTATACAGTTGGAAGTTAGAGCCGAGTGATCCTTTACCGCAGGGAAAACGGAAATGCAAATCACTGAGGGAGAAAGAACGAGAGGTACAAAGAAATATTGATGATGGAATTGTGCCCTATGGAGGCGAATTGACTGTATTAGCATTGACGAAAAAGTATATTTTGCAGAAAAAAGGCGTTAGAGAGTCTACAAGGGCAGGATATAAGACGGTTACAAATATTCTTGAAAAAGAAGATTTTGGATCAAAAAGAATTGACAAAGTGAAGCTGTCAGATGCAAAAGAATGGCTGATTAAGTTACAGGATAAGGACAAAAGAAGTTATAGTTCTATTCATACAATCAGAGGGGTATTAAGACCGGCTTTTCAGATGGCAGTGGAAGATGATTTATTGAGAAAGAACCCATTTCAATTTGAACTGGTATCAGTTATTATAAATGACAGTGTTACCAGAGAGGCAATTACGCATGATGAGAAAAGGAAGTTTTTAGAATTTGTCAAGAATGACAAGCATTTCTGCAAATACTATGATGGTATCTATATACTGTTTTATACTGGAATGCGTATTTCTGAATTTGTGGGATTAACGATAAAAGATATTGATTTGAAAGAAAAGACAATCAACATTGACCATCAATTACAGAGAACAAGCCAGATGCAGTACATCATAGAACAGCCTAAAACAGAGGCAGGAATAAGGGTAATCCCTATGCAGAAAGAAGTCTGTGAGTGTTTCAAGCGCATTATTCAGAACCGCAGGAAACCCAAAGTAGAGCCGATGATTGATGGTAAAGTAGGATTTTTGTATCTGGATAAGAACGAAATGCCGATGGTTGCGTTGCATTGGGAAAAATATTTTCAGCATATTGTAGAGAAATATAATAAAATCTACAAGGTTCAAATGCCGAAAGTAACACCTCATGTATGCAGACATACTTATTGTTCGCATTGTGCATCAAGCGGTATGAACCCGAAACATTTACAGTATTTAATGGGGCATTCAGATATTAGTGTTACACTGAATACTTACACTCATGTGGAATTTGATAATGTTAGGAAAGAGGTTCAAAGCCTTGAAAAAGCTGTCCTGTAAATTCTGAAAATGATGGTTGTTTTACAGAGATTTTTACAGAGAATGACCATAAGGATATGTGGCAAATCGTGTCAAATCATAAAAAATTGAGCAAAGGCGGTATGCCACATAAAACATTGAAACCCTTGCAAATACAGCAAAATCAAGCATTTACGGAGGTTTTAGCAACATGATAAAAATATTATTCGTCTGCCACGGCAACATCTGCCGCTCTACCATGGCTCAAAGCATAATGACCCATATGGTCAACCAACGGCATCTCACCGCCCGCTTCTATATTGATTCCGCTGCCACCAGCCGGGAAGAAATTGGCAATCCGCCCCATCATGGCACGGTGGACAAGCTGCGCAGGGAAGGGATTCCGGTAATACCCCACAGGGCGGTGCAGATGACAAGAGAGGATTATGATAAATATGATTATTTGATTGGGATGGACAGTGCAAATATCCGTAATATGACGTATATTGCGGGCGGGGATCCTCAGGGGAAGATTTATAAGCTTGGATTTTTTGCCGGGCAGCAGGGGGATATCGCGGATCCGTGGTATACGGGAAATTTTGAGGACACTTATCGGGATGTGTGGGCGGGATGTCAGGGGTTGTTGGAGTATTGTGACAGACAGGATATAAGGAATGATACGGGCAATAGGCTGCAATAAGGTGCAATAGGCCGCAATAAGCTGTAATAAGTCGCGATAAGCTGCAATAGGCCGCCAGAGGGGCTTTCCTCATGGAGAGCTCTTTTTTATGTCCAGATATGTCCGGCATATTGTCATCGCACTTGTAAAACACGGAAAAATGAAATATAATGATTTCAGAATACACAAAGGCTATGAATTGATTAAAGAGTAGGGAATTGACGATGAGCAATCGGAATGAGAAAAACGCAGCTCCTTATCAGATGCGGTATGCGGCGGGGCTTTACTGGCTGTTGGACATGGAACAGAGAGGTGTTCCTTACAAAAAGCCGCTTGCCACAAATGAGGTGGGAGCGCGTATCTGGGAAATGTTCGAGCGGGGCGCGGATGAGAAGGAAATTGCGGAAAAACTCAGCTTGGAGTATCAGGTGAGTCCGAATGAGATTCGGGAGGACATTGCACAGTTTTGTCTGCAGTTGGAGCAATGCGGGATTGTTGCACGGCGAGAATCCGGACATGAAGAGTCAAAGCCGGAATGATTAAAGTCGGAATGATTAGAGCTGAAATAGTCAAAGCCGGAATAGTCAAAGCCCGGATAAACAAAGTCCAAATGCTCAAAGTCTGAGTGGAAAGGCGCAGGTATCGGTATGAATGTTCTGTTGATAGGCGGCTGCAGCAGCATGATCAACAATTTAATCATAAAATTCAATAAGGAAGGGCATCGGGTGTATCTTCTGACGGGGAACAGGTATCACAAGCTTCCGTATCAGAAGGTTTTTGAGCGTTATAATTTCTCCTATGATTCCAGCTGTCTGAACGAGATATTTGAGAGTATTTCCCCGGATCTGACCGTTTTTATGGGAGCCTGTGACACGAATTTCGACTGGGAGAAGGAGGAGGCTGAGGCGGTCAAGTATTCCGCGGCGGTGATGAATATTCTCATGGGTTATGCCATGGAGGGGCAGGGGAGGTTTATCTATCTGTCCTCGGATGAGGTGTACGGCATGAGCTTTGAGGAGAATATCACGGAGAAGGAACCGGTTTCTCCGACGAGCTTTAAGGGGATGGTGCTGGCGCAGACGGAGGAGATGTGTGAGAGTTATCGCAAGAGTCAGGGGCTGGATATCGTGACGCTGCGGCTTGACCATCTTTATGGCATTCCAAGGGCGCTGACGGATGTGAATAATGTCTGCAGCGCAATGTGTCTGGAGGCATTGGAGAAGCAGACGATCACCATAGCGGAGGACAGCCGGCTGTCTGTGCTCTTTGAGAGGGATGCCGTGGAGTTTGTCTATCGGCTTGCCATCGCCAAAAAGCACAATCATTCGCTCTATAATATTTCTTCTTCCACGGAGGTGACGGAGCGGCAGATAGCGGAGATGGTGCAGAAGGCCATGGGTTATGACGTGGAAATTTTTGCCACGGAGCAGGAGCCGAGGCGGCGGATATTGTCCAATCGTCTTTTTGAGAGCGAGTTTGGCAATCCTTTTTTCTGTGAGACGGATGTCATCGTAAAGAAGATTGTGGAGCAGATGAAGCGGGACAGGCGGATTTATCTCCACGGTGAGGATAGGGAGGAGTCTCTGCACGAGAAGGTGCTGAAAAAGGCGGGATGGCTTTTTGAGGTGATGGTTCCCTTTGCGGAGAATCTGGTGGCGTTCATCCCCTTTTTTATGTTAAATAACCGTGCGGTGGGCAGTGAGTATTTTGCCAATCTGGATTTTTATTTATTGTATGTGCTGTTGTTTGCCATCGTCTACGGGCAGCAGCAGGCAATCTTTTCCGCGGTGCTGGCGGTGGCGGGGTATTGTTTCCGGCAGATGTATGATCGGTCGAGCTTTGAGGTAATGCTGGACACGAATACTTATGTTTGGATTGCGCAGCTGTTTATCTTAGGTATGGCGGTGGGATATATGCGGGACAGCATTAAAAAGCTCCGGCGCGAGAGCGAGGAGGAGCGGGACTTCCTATCTCTGCAGCTGCATGACATCCATGATATCAACAATAGTAACGTGCGGGTGAAGGACTCGCTGGAGACGCAGATCATCAATCAGAATGACAGTGTGGGCAAGATTTACGGGATTACCTCCACGCTGGATCAGTACAGCCCGGAGGAAGTGCTTTTCTATGCGGCGGAGATGATCGGCAAGCTGGTGCGGAGCCGGGATGTGGCGATTTATGTGGTCTCTAACGCAAGCTATGCGCGACTGTTTTCCTCCACATCGAAGAAGGCGCGGGCTATGGGCAATTCAATTCGTTATCCGGAACTGGGGGAGATGTATCAGACGCTGTCGGAACGGAAGGTGTTTATCAACAGGCGTCTGGACGAGCGGTATCCTTTGATGGCAAACGCCATATTTGACGAGCGGGAAAATATGCAGATGCTCCTGATGATTTGGAGTATTCCATGGGAGAGCATGACGTTGGGACAGGCGAATCAGCTGGTGGTGATAAGTGCGTTGATCCAGAATGCGGTTCTGCGCGCCAATCGGTATCTTGCGGCTCTGGAGGAGAAGCGTTATGTGGCAGACACGCAGCTTTTGGAGACGGCGGCCTTCCATTCGTTGATGAGGGCTTATCTGAAGGCGGAGCGGAGAGGGCTTACAGAGTGTATTGTGCTGAAAATACGGACGGACAGGGCGGACTACACGTTGGCGGGACAGGAGATTATGGAAAAGCTCCGTCAGACAGACTATATCGGGACGCTGGAGGACGGGGGACTGTATGTTTTGCTGCCCAACACAAACAGCGAGGACGCGAGGTTTGTCAGGGAGCGTCTGGCGGATATCGGATATGAGAGCGACATAATGGAGGGCGGTGTGGAATGGCAGATGAAATGATAGTGTTTCTGTGTATTCTGGCGCTCAACACGCTGGCGGTGGCTGTGTATCTTTTGTGGGGACTGCACAAAAAGATTAAGGGCTGCGTGCCCAAAGCGGTGGTGATGTTTGTCTGTCCGGTGGTGGGCGGCGCGTTCTTTCTTTTATCTTATTTGTGGTACAAGCTGTTTTTCTCCCAGCCGGTGGATTTGACGGATGTGGTGTTCAGCAAGGAGAGGATCAAGGCAGTCACTCATGCGGAGGAGGAGCGGGAGCGCAATATGGTTCCGCTGGAGGAGGCCATCGAGATCACGGATGAGAAGGAACTGAGGAAGCTGATGATGAATGTAGTCCGAGGGGATATTGACAAATATCTGGCTTCCATCTCTCTGGCTCTGAACAGTGAGGATACGGAGGCGGCTCACTATGCGGCCTCTGTGCTTCAGGACGCCCTGAATGATTTTCGGATGAATGTGGAGAAGCAGCGGCAGCTTGTGCTGCAGGGCGGCGAGGGGCAGAAGCTTATCGCGGAGGAGCTCATCGATTATATGAATCAGGTGCTGGAGCAGCGTGTATTCACGGATTTGGAGCAGCATACTTATGTGGAGATCATGGACGATATCTGTGAGATTTATTATAACGGGCAGCCGGACGAGATGAACAACAGTCAGTATGAGGCAATCAGCATGAGGCTTCTGGAGATTAGTGATTTTGACAAATGTAAAAAGTGGTGTGAGCGCGCGAGGTATCATTATCCCAACACGCTGTCCACCTATACATGTCAATTGAAGCTGTATTTTACCAATGGACAGAAACAGCGTTTTTTTGAAGTGATCGAGGAGTTAAAGCAATCCGCGGTGGTGGTTGACAGTGAAACGCTGGAGCTGATCCGGGTATTCCAATAAGGGCAGGTAAACATGGTATCTCGTAGAAATTTTTTCAGCATTATTATGATGATGGCAGCGCTTACGTTCATGTTTCAGTTTTCCCAGATTATCAAGGAAAATGCCAGCAATTATGATGTCAATGAATATGCCGGGGAGGAGCCGCCCACAGACGCGGGGGCTTTGGCGGATGAGACGTCAGGGGGAGAGGGTGTTTTCCGGCAGGAATCTGTCCTGTTTCTGGGGAGCGGGGAGGATGCGCTGGGAAGCACGGTGTCCCAGTGGTGCGACTATACCGGAAGGAAACTGACGGTGCGGAGCGATATGAGCGCTCTGAACCTCAATGGCCTGAATCTCAGTGGTCAGGGCATCGGCAATCAGAGAGCAGGCAGTCGGCCTACAGAGCAGTTGGAGCTTCCGGATATTGTGCTCATTGACTCCGGGCACGTGGATTTTGACACGGAGACGGAGGCGCTGACAGGGCTTGTGCAGGCGGGAGTGCCGCTGATATTTTGCAATCTGCCGGAGACGGCGGTGCTCATGGGCAATCCGGCGTTGACCGAGCTGCTTGGAATCTCGCAGATACGTGAGGAACCGGCGCAGACGGAAGGGATTCATCTGTTTTCGGGCTTTTTGCTGGGAGGAGAGGCTGTCTATAAGGCGCAGAGTCCTGAGGAGGCTAAGCTGCAGGATTTGGAGCTGAGCATTCCGTGGTATGTGACGGGGAAAGGCACCAAGACCTATATGGTTGGAATGTTGGATGAAAAGAAGTTTGAGCGGGAGGAATTTCCCCGGATCATCTGGAGAAACAGCTGTGGGAACGCCATGGTTTTTGCGGTGAATGGGGAGTATCTGTCGGGATTGACCGGGCTGGGCATTTTGGACGCCATGGTATACGAGATGGATTCATACGAGCTGTATCCGGTGGTGAATGCGCAGAATATGCTGCTGGTGGATTTCCCGATGCTTGCCCCGGAGAACGCGGCGGGTATCGAGGAGGTGTACAGCCGCAGCCCTGAGGCTGCGATGCGGGATGTGATGTGGCCGGGAATAGGAGCGATGGCTCTGAAAAATAAATTGCGACTGACTTGCATGGTCAATACAAAATCTGATTACGCAGATGCCGCGCAGCCCAAGGAGGAAGAGCTTCCCTTTTATCTGCAGCAGCTGCGGGAGGTGAGCGCCGAGGCGGGCATTTCCTTCCGATATCGGGGCGGGAATCCGGATGAAGGGAATCCGGATGGCGGCGTTCTGGCGGATAAGCTGAAGGCGGACAGCGCGTTTTATGATTCTCTGGACAGTGGCTACCGATTTGCGGCTGCTTATTTTGAGGTGCTGCCGGAGCAGTCTCAGGAGCTGTTTGAGGAGGGCGCAGGACGGCTTGCGGACGTCCGCACGGTGGCTTATCGAGACGGCGGAGAGCGCCCGCTTTTGTCCTGGCAGGGGGTGAATATGACCCTGCAGGGAGTTACCGGGGATGCTGCAGAGTACAGTTATTCCATAGATTTGCAGATGAGGAGTCTGGCTACGGCGCTGGGATATTCCAATACGCTTATTGACATGCACAATGCCATGTGGCCGGAGTCGGAGGAAGACCAGTGGGAGAATTATTTTGATGAGATTTTCAGCAATGTGAGCACCTATTGGACAAAGTATGGTGATTTTGAGCAGACGGTTATGTCCGAGAGCGACAGGCGGGTTCGGAGGTTTCTGAATCTGGAATATATGGCGGAGCGGGAGGAGCGGCAGATTACGCTGCGCCAGCGGGGCGGAGACGGCGATACCTGGTTTCTCCTGCGGCTTCACGGGGAGGCTGTGTCGGGCATTCAGGGCGGAGAGTTCAGGGAGCTGGAGTCGGGGGCTTATCTCATTCATGCCATGGACGGTGAGCTGAAAATCACGCTGGGGAAGGCGGAGGACGCGTTGGAGTATACGAATCCCTTTGCAAGGTAGCAGGCGGATGGACGCGGATAGAGAGGACGGAGAGAATAGTCTATGAAAGTGTGTATAGTGGCGGAGGGCTGTTATCCCTATGTGGTGGGCGGCGTATCCGGCTGGATCCACAGTATGATCAAAGCATTTCCGGATACGGAGTTTATCGTTCTGGCCATAGTGTCCAACCGTTCTCAGCGGGGGAAGTTCGTGTATGAGCTGCCGGAGAATGTCTCGGCTGTGTATGAGACCTATCTGGACGATTATGACTGGGAGCACAGGGCAAAGCGCGGGAAGCGGACAAATCTGAGTGTCTCTCAGTATCGTTCCCTGAGGAGTATTGTGCTCAACCGCAATCCGGACTGGGAGACCCTTATTAATCTTTTTCAGAAGGAGAAGTTTTCGATTGATGATTTGCTGATGGGGGCGGATTTTCTGCATATTGTGCAGGAATGCTATGAGAAAAAATATCCCCATATTGTGTTTTCGGATTTTTTGTGGACGATGCGTTCGATTTATCTGCCGCTGTTTCTGATTTTAAAAACGCATATTCCCGAGGCAGATATCTATCACTGTGTCGCCACGGGCTACGCGGGAGTTCTGGGCGGAATGGCAAAGCAGCTTTACGGGTGCGGGCTGATCATTTCTGAGCACGGTATCTATACCAGAGAGCGGGAGGAGGAGCTTTTAAAGGCAAGCTGGGTGAGCGGTATTTATAAAAATATCTGGATTGAGCAGTTCCGCAAGATGTCGCAGCTTGCTTATGAGAGAGCGGACAAGGTGACTTCGCTGTATGAGCATGCCAGGGAGCTGCAGCTTGATTTGGGCTGCCCGGAGTACAAGACGCAGGTCACGCCAAACGGCATCGATATCGCACGCTTTGCCAATCTGCCGGGAAAGCATCCGGAGGACGAGGGCTATATCAATATCGGGGCGGTGCTCAGGGTGACTCCCATCAAGGATGTAAAGACCATGATACGCGCCTTTGCCTTTGCCAGAGAAAAGGTGCCTAAGCTGAAGCTGTGGATCATGGGTCCCTGTGACGAGGACGAGGAGTATGCAAAAGAGTGTTATGAGCTGGTGGAGGTGCTGAAGGTTCCGGATGTGGTGTTCACCGGCAGAATTGACGTAAGACAGTATCTGGGGCGGATGGATTTCACAATCCTCACCAGTATCAGTGAGGGACAGCCGCTCACGATCCTGGAGGGCTATGCCGCGCATAAGCCGGTGATTGCAACGGATGTGGGAAACTGTAGAGAGCTGATCTACGGAGGCGGGGAGGATGAATGCGGCACGGCGGGAGTCCTCACCCATATCATGAACACTGCGGAGCTCGCCGACGGGATGATACAGCTTGCCCGTTCGAAGAAGCTGCGGGAACAGATGGGGGAGTGCGGCTATCGCAGGGTGGTGAGCAGATATCAGCTCACCCAGATGCAGGAGACCTATGAACGGATATATGACGAAGTGTATGATATGATGTATGAGCAGAAATATGAGAAGACGGTGGACTGGGACAGGTAGGAGGCAGGATTGGCGGCAGCCGCCGCCCGGCAGGGTGCTTCATGGAGGGAATATAGAAGTATGGCGGGAATAGGAGTCAAGCTAAATAAAATATATGGCAAGAATACGATTACGACGAATCTGTTTGGTTTCAGCTATAGTACGATGATCACTATCGCGCCGATGTTTCTGGTTATTCTGGCGGTGATCGTCATGCAGGCCTTGCTGGGATTTTCCAAGGTGGGGTATGCGGACAGGGAGTTGTATTCCTGTACGGTGTTGTATATTTTTATATTTGCGCTTCTGACGGCGTCGCCTTTTAACGCGGTGTTGTCCAGGTATATGTCGGATGTGATTTACCGGGAGAGCTATGAGGATATTCTGGCCTGCTATTATCTGGGGCTGTTTATGAATATTGTCCTGAGCTGTGTGCTGGGGATTCCGTTCTGTATCTGGGAGTATGTGGTGGGGAAGGTGGCGCTGCATTACGTGCTGGGCGGTTATTGCGGTTATATCTCGCTGGTGCTGGTGTTTTATTCGATGCTGTATCTGTCTATCTGTAAGGATTATAACAAAATTTCGTTCTTCTTTCTGATTGGAACGGTGGTGACGGTTTTATCGTCGCTGGTGCTGGTAAAGCTGCTTTCTTTTGAGGTCACTTTCGGGATGCTGGCGGCGCTGGATATCGGCTTTTTGCTGATCGGGAGTCTGGAGTTTGCGCTGGTGCGGAGTTATTTCAGAGAAAACAGCGGGAATTACCGGGAGGTGCTGGGGTATTTTAAGGAGCACTGGCAGCTTGTCCTCACAAACTTTTTGTATAATCTGGGGCTGTTTATCCACAATTTTGTGTTTTGGACTACGGATATGCATATGGTGGTGGCAAGGTCTTTTGTGTGCATGACGACTTACGATATGGCTACCTGTATCGCCATGTTCACCAATATCACCTCCAGCGTGATCTTTATATCGGGGGTGGAGATGCGTTTTCATGACCGGTATAAGAAATATTCGGAGGCGGTAATTGGCGGCAGGGGCATGGATATCCGCAATGCGAAGCAGCGCATGTTTGAGCAGCTTGCGGAGGAGTTGATGCGGCTGGTGCGCATTCAGTTTATCGTGTCGGTAGTGCTGTTTTTCCTGTGTATCATCTTTATGCCGCAGATGGGCTTTGGCGGGCTGGTGATGCAGATATATCCCTGTCTGGCGGCGGGTTATTTTATTCTGTTTACCATGTACGCCGCCATGATCTTCCTGTATTATTTTAATGATTTGAACGGTGCGCTGGCAACGGCGGGCAGTTTTATCCTGGTGACGCTTCTGGTGTCAATTTGGGCGACCCGGCTTACGCCGATCTGGTATGGCGTGGGGTTGATCGTGGGGACTCTGATAGGTTGGAGCGTGGCATATATGCGGCTTCGCGCGATGGAGAAAAATTTGGATGTGCATATTTTCTGCAGCGGTAGTATCATGAAGGCAGGACATGGTATTCAGCCGTCCGGCAAGGTTTATGAGCGTAAGGTGCCGGGCAGGGAAATAGGAATGTCATGACAGGAGAGGAGGGGGAGTGCATTTGGAACCGGGAGTAATTTTACGGATTATTTTGATCGTGGTGGGGGGCGTCCTGCTGGCGGCGGTGGTATCGTCTCTGGCAAGGCGGAAGATGACGGAGTCCTTTTGCCTCACGTGGGGGCTGATTGCCATCATTATTATTCTGGCGGGGATATTGCTGCGCCCTGCGGAGTGGAATAAGTATATCAGCGGCATGGGAATGCTGCTGCTTTCGATGATTGGCTTCTGTATTGTATACGGCGCGTATTTTATGAGCAGTAAGGTGTCGGATCTGATCAGAAAAAATACGGAGCTTGCCATGCAGGTGTCGCTGTTGAACCATGAGAAGGAGGAGCTGTCCAGGCGGATTGGGGAGCTCTCGGAAAAAATGACAGATGGAGTAATGGTAATGGAACAGGGAATAACGGAAGACGGAATAAACGATGGAATACAAGATGAAATCGAAAATGGAATCGAAAACGGGATCAGAAAAAGGGACGGTATGGGATGAAGAGGCTTCTGTTTGTAATCAATACGCTGGGGCACGCCGGAGCGGAGACTGCGCTTTTGGAGCTTCTGCGGAGGCTTGACCCGGCGGAATATGAGGTTTATCTCTATGTGCTCATGGGGCAGGGGGAGATGGTGCGGGAGCTGCCCGGGTATGTGAAGCTTCTGAACACCCGGTATGATGACAGCTCGGTGCTGAGCAGTGCGGGCAAGCGCAGGCTGCAGGGAAAGGTGCTGCGGGCTTTGTTTTCCCGGGGGACGTTTCTGCGGCTGGCGCCCTATATGGCGGCGCAGCTTTTCGGGATGCTTCGGAGAGGGAGGATATTGCCGGACAAGCTGCTGTGGAGGGCTATGTCGGATGGAGGAGAGCGCTTTGACATGCGTTTTGACCTGGCGGTGGCATACCTGGAGGGCGGCGCCACCTATTATGTGGCTGAACATGTTGATGCAGAGCGGAAGGCGGCGTTTGTGCATGTGGATTATGGACAGGCAGGCTATACCAGAGCGTTGGACAGAGGGTGTTATCTGAAATATGACAGGATCTTTGCCGTTTCGGATGAGGTGAAAAATGCTTTTCTGGGCGTTTACCCGGAGTGTGGGGAGGCGGTGGAGGTTTTTCACAATCTGCTGGATGCGGAGGCGATACGGCGCAAGGCAGGACTGGAGGAGGCGCCCCGTTTTTTCCAGGACGGTTTTGATGGAATGCGGATATTGTCGGTGGGGCGGCTCACTGCGCAGAAGGCCTTTGAGGTGTCCATTCAGGCGATGAAGCTTTTGAAGGAGCGGGGTGAGCGGGTTCGCTGGTATGTGCTGGGGGACGGCGACCAGAGGAGGCTTTTGGAGGAACAGGTGCGGCAGTTTGGGCTGGAGGAGGATTTTTTGATGCCGGGAGCGGTGGATAATCCTTATCCGTATATGGCACAGGCGGATATCTATGTGCATGCCAGCCGTTTTGAGGGAAAGAGCATTGCTATACAGGAAGCTCAGATATTAGGTAAGGCGATTCTGGTGTCGGACTGCAGCGGCAACAGGGAGCAGGTGACGGATGGAGTGGATGGGCGGATGTGTGAGTTGACTCCGGAGGGGATCTGCGGCGGTATCATAGAGCTGCTCCATGATGAGGCCAAGAGAGCGCGATTCGGGCGGGCGGCGGCTGAGAGAAATACGGGCGGCGGAGAGGAAATAGAGAAGCTGCTTTCTATTATGGGATAGTACATCAGAGCAAGCGGATGAGAGGTGCAGTGAGGGTGAAAAGGGAAGTACTGATTATTATGCCGGCATACAATGAGGGGAAAAACATAGGCGCCCTGCTGGATAAACTGGAGCAGCCAAAGATTGCGGAGATTGCGGATCTGCTGGTCATGAATGACGCCTCGAAGGACAATACGGAGGCCATTGTGCGGGAAAGAGGGCACGCCGTCATAAACCATGTGTTTAATCTGGGCTATGGGAGCGGTCTGCAGGTGGGCTATAAATATGCGGTGGAAAAGGGCTACCGCTATGTGATTCAGATGGATGCGGACGGGCAGCACGACGCGGATAATATCCATACAATCCTGGAATGTCTGAAAACGCCGGATGAGCAGGGGAACTGTCCCGATATCGTGCTGGGCTCGCGTTTTGTGAAGGGGAGCGTGGGTTATCCCACTTCCCTTGTCAAACGGATTGCCTATACCCTCTTTCGGATTCTGATACGGCTGGGGACAGGCAGGTGGATCATGGATCCCACCACAGGGCTGCAGGGGCTGAGCAGGAGGGCTTTTTCCTATTATGCGCAGTACAATCATTTTGACGACAAATATCCGGATGCCAATATGCTGATGCAGATGCTGCTTCTGGGATTTCGGGTGAAGGAGATTCCCGCGCTCATGCATGTGCGGCGGGAGGGGGTCAGTATGCACTCGGGTCTAAAGCCCGTGGTGTATATGTTTCGCATGATGTTTTCCATCATTGCGGTGTGGATTCGGATCAAACTGTTTCGTGTGGATGTGGAGGCTGTGAATGAGCAAGATGTTTCATAGGATGTGGGGTGAGAAGGAGCGCTGGATCCTGCAGGCGGCGGATCTGACCGAACAGATAAAGCCTCTGCCCAATCCCGCGAGAGGCTGGTATCAGATTTATACGTTTCAGGCGGATGAGGAGCCGGATTTGTCTGAGCTTGCGTATTGTCTGGATGTGAATCAGACATTGGCGCTGGTGTTTTTTGTGATCGGGTCTTATCGGGACAGGGAGCTGGATTCGGAGTGTCTCGGGCGCATGAGGGTGGTGCTGCGCTTTTTTGCGGACAATCATAAAGACATCATACTGCGTGTTGCCTATGATAATCAGGGCAGGGCGCTGGAGCTTGAGCCTTTTACATTTGAGCGGGTGCTGCGGCATATGGAGCAGCTGGGGGAGGTGTTGGCGGAGTTTCCCCACGAGATTCTGGTCTGGCAGGGGCTTTTGGTAGGCAATTGGGGAGAGATGCACACCTCGCGCTTTTTATCCGGGGAGAAGCTCACCGCGCTTTTGGACAGTCTGTATCGCAGCAAGAGTCCGGATACCTTTGCGGCGGTCAGGAGGCCTGTGTATTACAGGATGCTGCGGGGGGATAAGCTTTGCGGCATGGGATTGTTTGACGACGGGATATTCGGTTCCGGCAGCAATCTGGGGACTTTTGGCACCTATACCAGAGAGGCAGCGGGCTGGGGAGAGGCGTGGAGCCGCGAGGAGGAGCTTGCCTTTGAGGAGGAAGTGGGCAGAAGGGTTCCCAACGGCGGTGAGGCTGTGTACGGGGAGGATTACACGGAAGGGCTCTCCGGGGAGCGGATGGTGAACGACCTGCGCAGAATGCATATCGCTTATCTGAACAGCAGACATGATATGCGGATTTTGGATATGTGGAAAAAAATTCCTTTTCAGGGGCAGGAGCCCTGGGCGGGGCGGAGTCTTTACGATTACATAGGCGCGCACATGGGATATCGCTTTCGGGTGAGGGAGGTTCGGATGTCGCCTGCGAGGGGCGCCCGGAGGGGGATGTATCGGGTGGAGCTTGCGATTGAGAACTGCGGCTTCGGGAATCTCTGTCAGGAGGCGGAGCTGTATCTGGAATGGACGGATGAGAGCGGACGCCTGAGAAAACAGCGCATGGAATACGATCTGCGGGAATTGGACGGCGGCTGCGCGCAGTCGCTTAACGGCAAACCGCTTGACGGCAGACAGTCGCTTGACTGTAGACAGTCGCTGGACTGTCTTGTGCAGGGCTGTGAATGCACATTATATCTGGCTGCAAGGCGGAAGTGGGACGGGGCGCCCATCCGGTTTGCCAATGTGTCCGACGAGGCGGGCAGGGTGATCCTGGGCAGTCTGTGCAGACAGGAGATATAGTTCATTACAGGAGGTATGCAGTTGACTACACTATATTGGCTCTTGGAATACGGCAAGGTATTTTTGGCATATATGTTCATAATGTTTATCTGGCCCTCTGTGGTATTCCGCAGATTTCTGCGGGGGCGGAGCCTGACCTTTCGCTTTGGATTCTGCGTCACGTTTCAGAATGTTCTGGTCAATACCGTGGTGCTGGTGCTGGGGCTGATCCATCTGCTGCAGCCTCTGATGGTGCAGATTTTGTTTTATGCCACCTTTCTGTGCGCGCTTGTGCGGGACGTACACTGGGGCGAAAAGCAGTACAAGAAGCTGCGTCGCCTGATCAACGGCACTTACGGCGTGAAGACGCTGTTTGCGGACATAGCGGAATTGATCGGGGGAAAATTAAAGGCGGCGTGGAAAAAGTTCCTGAACATGATGCGGGGCAGATGGTGGGAGTATGGGCTGCTCTCGGTGATCCTGATATACGGGGCGGTCTATTTTTCCTATGGAGCTTTTCAGGATTATTCTTATGGATTTGGCGATATGTACCCGCATAATGCGTGGATATACGGACTTTCTCAGGGGCAGATTTTCTCCGCCGGCGTCTATCCCGAGGGGATGCACTGCTTTCTCTATGCCATGCACACGTTGTTTGGGATCCGCATCTACAGCTGTCTGCTGTTTACCGCGGGCGTGCATATCCTGATTTTTCTGTTGTCAGCGTATGTTTTATTCAAGGAGGTGTTCCGCTTCCGCTATACGCCGATGATTGCGCTGGCGGCTTTTCTCACGGTGGATGTGGTGTGTATCAACGAGATATATAGTATGTCGCGTCTGCAGTGGACGCTGCCGCAGGAGTTTGGCCTGTTCACGCAGTTTCTGTGCGCGGCGTTTCTGGTGCGGTATCTGCGTCTGGCGGGGGCTGCCAGAAAGCCCGAGGGCGGCTTTAAGGCATTGCTCTTTAAATCATACCGCCCGATTCATGTCCCGGGGGCTGCCGAACGCCCGCCGGAGTATACGAAAAATTTCTGGGATGAGAATCTGCTGGTCTTTCTGCTTGCGCTGGCGGCTTCCCTGGCGATTCATTTTTATGTCACCATCATGGCGTTCTTTTTGTGCGTTGCCTTTGTCCCCGCGGGGCTGTGCAAAATTCTGAATCCCAAGCGGCTGATACCTCTGATAGCTGCGGTAGCTGCGGGCTTTTTCATCGCAGTGCTGCCCATGGCGGGGGCGCTGGCGTCCGGCATTCCCTTTCAGGGCTCCATCGGCTGGGCGATGAGCGTCATCAACGGAACAGAGGGCGAGGGCGGCGGAGAGATTATTTTGGATGAATCCGGCGAGGAGATTACCGGAAATATCTTTGACAGCTTTCGGGAGAATCAGGACAATAATCAGTCGGAGCAGACCGGTCAGGACGGGCAGCCGGAGCAGATGTCGCCGGAACAGGAGTACCCCGGGGCGGCGTCCTTTGAGACCAAGCCAAAGCTCTCCATAGGGCAGCGCATGGAGCGGCTGGGGGCGGTTCTGTGGAACAAGCTGCAGGCGCTTTACAATGAGGCATATGTGACGCTGTACCGCCCGGAGCGGGCGCAGCTGATCGTGTTCTGGAGCATTATGGCGTTTGTCCTGTGGCTGGCGTCCCGGGTAGTTTTCACCGGCATCAGTCTGTTTCGGGAGGGCGGAGGATATGCCCCCTCCAGTGTGGACGGCTATTTTTCGCTGACGCTCTCCTCGGTGATTTTTATGGCAATGTACTGTGCGGGCAGCCTGGGGCTTCCCTCGCTGATTGCGGGTTCCAGACTTTGCTCTGTGGGGCAGCTTTTGATACTGGGCGTCATGATGATCCCGCTTGATCTGCTGATGAGTGTGGTGATGCCCCGGATGCCGGAGGCTGTGGTGAGGGCGGTCTCCATACTGTGCGTGGCGGCTGTCTATCTGGGGACGATAGTGACGGGAACCTTCCACGGATATCTCTATTATGAGCTGACCCGCTATAATGCGGCGGTGATGGTGACTTATTCGGTCACCAACCGGCTTCCCGCGGGCAGCTTTACTGTGGTGTCCACCGTGGACGAGCTGTATCAGCTCAATCAGTACGGCTATCATGAGGAGGCCATCACGTTCGTAAACAAAAGCGACGATGAAGAGTATTCGCTGCCCTCGGAGCATATCTTTATCTATGTGGAAAAAAAGCCTCTGGAATACGCGCAGAGCCATTTCTTTACGGGGCCGAAATGGCTGGCATGGGAGAAATACCCGGCGTATTATGAGTCCTTTGTGAGCCAGTGCCCCGACATCACGGCGTCGCAGATATCCACAGAGGAGGAGCCCTATCGGGGAAAATTTGCGGATTCCTCCCGCGTCTATTCCAATTTGGAGCAGCGCACCATGCTGGAATCCAAGCTGTATTTGTGGTGCAGGGAGTTTGAACGCCTTTATCCGGGGGAACTGCACACTTATTATGAGGATGACGATTTTGTGTGCTATTATATCAGGCAGAATACGCTGAGTCAGTATTCCTTCGGAATTCTGTGAGGCGAGAGGGTGCGATGAAAGACGATTTGTTGAAAAAAAGGGAGAAGAGGCGTTCCGGGCTGGCTGCCATGCTGGTTCCGGTATGTGTCCTGTCTGTGGTATGTATTTTGCTTGCGGCGTGTATCCTGCATCTTGAGAGCGAGCTGGAAAGGAGCCGGCGGAGCGTGCTGTATGCCAGAGGTCACGGGGAGGTCGCCGCGGAGAGCAGGCAGTTTACGGAGTCTGATAAGCAATTAAACAATCCAGGCAGAGGCTTTTATTATATGCATGGCTTTCGGATTGGCGACGAGGAAGCGGATTACCGGGAGGACATTGCAAAGAGATTCTGCAGGGATGAGGACACCCGGCTTGCCATGATACAGGTGAATCTGCAGGCCTATCGGGACAGACCCATATCCGCGGCGGGGCTTGAGAATCTGGAGAAGCTGTTTCAGGCGCTGGAGGCGGTGGACAAGCAGTTTGTGGTGAGATTTTTATATGACTGGGACGGGGAAAACGAGGCCTATGAACCGGAGGAGCTCGAGGTAATCCTGGAGCATATAAGGCAGACCGGGCCGATACTGCGGGAGCACAGGGATATTATTTTTACGCTGCAGGGGCTTTTTATCGGCAACTGGGGCGAGATGAACGGGACGGAGTTTGCCAATCAGGAGGATATCCGGATGCTGGCGGAGCAGCTCTATGATGCCACCGGCGGGGAGCTCTTTCTGGCAGTGCGTATGCCCATGCAGTGGCGGATGGCTACCGGGCTGGCATGGCCGCCGGAGCGGGCGGCGGACGGCTCTGCGGAGGCGCAGGCAGCGGCAGGGGAAGCAGCAGACGGGACGAAGGCGGACGGCGGTCTCGCATCGAAGCTGGGTCTTTACAATGACGGTATGTTGGGGAGCTGGAGCGATTATGGCACCTACGGCAACCAGTCCCGGCAGGAGCACGGGGCGTTCACTTACTGGAACCGGGAGGAGGAGCTGGAGTTTCAGGAGGAGCTGTGCAGGACGGTGCCCATGGGCGGCGAGGTCATTGTGGACAATCTCTATAATGATTTCGAGAATGCGCTGGCAGATATGAAGCGGATGCATGTGACTTACCTGAATAAGGATTTTGACAAGAATGTACTGGATAAATGGGCGCGGTATACGGTCTTAGAGGAGGGCTGTTTTGACGGGATGGATGGTCTGAGCTATATGGAGCGGCATCTGGGGTATCGGCTCCTGATTGCGGAGGCTGCGTTCAACTATGAGTTTCAGGAGGATGTGCTGTCCGTGGCAGTACAGATGCGGAATGTGGGCTTTGCCCCTTTGTATCATCCCGTAAAGGCGCGGATTTTATTGGTAAACGGCGAGAGCGGAGTGGTATCCTCCTATGGGGCGGAGCATGAGCTGGAAACCTTGAGCGGGGGAAACGATGCGGCGCGGCAGACGGCGGTCTGTGCGGATATCTCTCTTGTGGGGGAGGCAGCAGGGCAATATGAGCTGTATCTGGACATCACGGACGAAATCTCGGGGGAGCGGATTCTTTTGGCAAATGAGCAGGAGCCGGAGGAACTTGGGTATCGGATCGGAACCGTAACATTACAGCCTCCGGAGGAAATGGAGATAGAAATGGAGACAGATATGGAGGGAGGTGAGTGAGGATTGGAACAGATTGATTTTGTGGTGACCTGGGTGGACGGCGCGGACGAGGCGTGGAGACGGGAGAAGGCAAAGTACAGTCAGACGGCAAAGCATGATCAGAAAACTGCGGATGACGACCGCAGGGAGCGATACAGGGACTGGGAGCTCTTGCGCTATTGGTTTAGGGGTGTGGAGCGGTATGCGCCCTGGGTCAGAAAAATATTTTTTATCACATGGGGGCATCTCCCCGCGTGGCTGGATGCGGAGAATCCCAAGCTGCAGATTGTCCGGCACGGTGACTATATACCGGAGGAGTATCTGCCCACCTTCAACAGTAATGTGCTGGAGATTTATCTGCATAAAATAAGAGGGCTTTCGGAGCATTTTGTGTATTTTAACGACGATATGTTCCTGCTTGACAGGGTGGCGCCGGAGGACTTTTTCAGAGCCGGAAAGCCCTGTGATATGCTGGCGCTTCAGGCGGTGGTCGCCAATCCTTCCAATCCGGTGATGTCCTATCTGTATCTGAATAATTCCATGGTATTGTCCAGACATTTTGACAAGCGGCAGAATATGAAGAGCAGGCCGGGGAGTTATTTTCATATCGGATATCCGCCCACGCGCTTCTGGTATAATGTGCTGGAGCGGGCGTTTCCGCTCTACACGGGATTTTATACGGTACACGGACCCTCCCCCTTTTGTAAGCGTACCTTTCAGGAGGTGTGGGATCAGGAGGGCGGAGTCCTGAGGGCGATGTCCGGCAATCGCTTTCGGAGCGGCAGCGATGTGACGCAGTATCTGTTTCGGGAGTGGCAGAAGCTGTCGGGGAATTTTCAGCCCAGAAACCTTCAGCGCGATTTCGGATATTTTGAAATCGGGGAGGATAACCGGAAGCTGTTGAAGACTATCAGGACGCAAAAACGCAGGATTGTATGTATCAACGATACCTGGCATGAGGGCGATTTTCAGAGCGTGAAGGCGCAGCTGCAGGGGGCTTTTGAGCAGATTTTTCCCACGCCCTCGGGCTTTGAACGCAGATAATTGGAGGAACTACTGTGACGCAGAAGAGCAGAACGGAATACTCTGCACGCAATACCACCGTTGCCATGATAGCGCGGATTAGCGCCATTTTGATGGGATTTGCGGCGAGAGTGGTCTTTACCCACACACTCAGCGAGGACTATGTGGGGATCAACGGCCTGTTTACGGATATTTTGAATGTGTTGGCGCTCTCGGAGCTGGGAGTGGGAACGGCGATCACTTATGCGCTGTACCGCCCCATCGCGCAGGGAGATGTGGAGAAACAGAAATCCCTGATGCGCCTGTACCGATTTTTTTACAGGATGGTGGCCGGGATTGTGCTGGCGCTGGGGTTATTAGTCATTCCCTTTATGGATATTTTGATCAAGGATCAGCCCGATGTGGAGCATCTGACGCTGATTTATCTGATGTATCTTGCCAATTCGGTGTGCTCCTATCTGTGGGTCTACAAGAGGACGCTGATAGACGCCCACCAGCTCAGCTACATCGGCGTGCTGTACCAGACCGGCTCCTGGATCCTGCAGAATATCTTGCAGATGCTCGTGCTGCTCACCACGGGCAATTACATTCTGTATCTGTCGATTTTGATTTTATGCACGGTGCTCAACAATGTGTTTGTGTCCAGACGTGCGGACAAAATGTACCCTTATCTGCGCGACAGGGAAGTGGCGCGGCTCTCAAGGGAGGAGCGCTCGGGGATTTTTCAGAATATACGCGCCATGCTGATGCACAAGGTGGGAAATGTGGTGGTAAACAACACGGACAATCTGCTGCTGTCAGCGCTGGTGGGGACGGTGAGCGTGGGAAAATATTCCAACTATTTCCTGATCATAGGTTCCGTAAAACAGGTTTTGGATCAGATGTTTCAGGGCATTACGGCCAGTGTGGGCAATATGGGAGTGGAGGCGGGACGGGAGAGGATCAAAAAGATATTTGAGGCATCCTTTTTCATGGGACAGTGGGTGTACGGTCTCACCGCCATCTGCATGTATCATGTCCTCGACCTCTTTGTAGGGCTGAGCTTTGGGGAGCAATACATTTTTGAAAGCCATATCACGCTGATCCTCTGCCTGAATTTTTATCTGACGGGGATGCGGCAGGCCACCATTGTATTCCGTGATTCCATGGGGCTTTTTCGATATGACAGGTATAAGGCTATCGCGGAGGCTGTCATCAATCTGGCGGTCTCGCTGGTGCTTGGCAGACTGTTGGGGACGGCGGGCGTGTTTCTGGGAACCATGGTCAGCACGGTCACCACTTCCCTCTGGGTAGAGCCCTACATGCTGTATAAACACAGGCTGCAGACATCCTCCGCGCCTTATTTTCTGAAATATATCCTATATGCCTCCGTGACATTTCTTTTGTGGTACGGGGAGAGCTTCCTGTGCCGCTATATCACGGGAGACTTGTGGGCAGTCTGTATCTTTCGCGGAATATTCTGCTTTGCCGCCACCAATCTGATGTATCTGCTGTTGTATCACCGCACCAGAGAGTTTAGATTATTGTGGAAAAAGGCAGTACAGCTTTTACAGAAATATCGAAGGGACAGGTCAGAGCTATGAGAGAGGAGAAGGGAGCATTAAACGGGGCGGAGAGGCGCCTTCTGGCGCTGCTTGAGGAGGCGCTCACGGGCACGTTACAAAATTCCATGTGGAGCTCAGAACATCCGGCGGAGGCTGCCTCATGGGCTGCCCAAGGGGATGTTCAGGGGGACGCCCCGGACTGGGAGCGGTTAGTCCATATGGCGGAGCGTCACGGCGTCCTGCCCCTGCTGTATGATATGCTGACAGAGCGGGTGCAGATGCCGGAAAATCCCCGGAGACGGGCTGTGGACTCTGCCAGACAGACGGTGCAGCAGAGCTACCGCCTGTTGTTTTTGTGCAAATATTTGATGGCGGGACTGGAGGAGGCGGGAGTACACGCCGCACTGCTAAAGGGCGTGGGGACGGCGTCCTATTATCCCACGCCGGAGCTTCGGAAGGCGGGGGATGTGGACATCCTGCTTTTACATCCCGAGGAGCTCTCCCGGGCGGAGGAGGCGCTTGTTAAAATGGGCTGTAAACGGATGCAGGAACAGTCTGCCCTGCACCATGTGGCATACCGGTCGGACGGGGGAATCGAGGTGGAACTGCACACCATGCTGGCGGAGCCCTTTGACAATGAGCGGATGAATCAATATATAAAAGAGCGGCTTGCAGACTGCGCGGGGCATGTGCGCCGGGCGGACGTGATGGGCGTGCCGCTCCCCGTTCTTGAGGACGCGTGGCATGCCTATGAGCTTTTGCTGCACATGCTGCAGCACTTTTTGCGTTCCGGCTTTGGACTCAAGCTCCTGTGCGACTGGGTGGTGTTCTGGAACCGCGAGACCGGCGAAGGAGAGCAGAAGCAGTATCTCAAACTGGTGACCGAGAGCCGGATTAAAGGCTTTTCCGATATCGTGACGTTTGTGTGCTGCCGATATCTCGGCCTGCCCAGGGAGCGTGTGGCGTGGATGGAGCTGTCGGAGGCTTATGAGGCGGAGCAGTTTCTGGCGGAGATTCTGGAGGCGGAGGAGTTTGGCAAATCCTCCGTAAACCGCATGGTGACTCTGCGGGGAGGCGGACTCAAAGATTATGTGCGGGAGTTCCATCATCAGATGCGCCTGAATTTCCCGAGAGGCAGCAGATGCATCCTGTGCTGGCCGGCGCTGTGGCTGATCACCCTTGTGCGATTTTTGCGCAACAATCGGAAAATCCGAAAGACCTCCGGGCTTGCCATTTTGAAAAAGGCGGGACAGCGGGGCAGGCTGATAGAGCAGATAGGGCTGTTTCAGGATTGAGGAGAGACTTGAAAAATGTGTGTGAGGTGATTGAAATGTATCAGCATATTGTACAGTATTACGAAACAGACAAAATGGGAATTACGCACCACTCAAACTATATCCGCTGGATGGAGGAAGCCAGAGTTGATTTCCTGTCAGGAATCGGATGGAGTTATGCAAAGCTGGAGGAAGAGGGCATTATCTCTCCTGTGGTCGCAGTTGAGTGTAAATATATGAAGCCGACAACCTTTTTGGATACAGTCAATATAGAGGTGATGGTCAGGGAGTTTAAGGGAGTTAAATTAAAGCTGAAATATATCATGAAAAATGACAGGGGGAATATCGTGTGTGAGGCCTGCTCCGAACATTGCTTTTTGAATAAGCAGGGGCTGCCCATAAGGCTGAATAAGGAATACCCTCTCTTTTATAATGCGCTGATAGAGTGTTGCTCCTGTTAGTCTGCTACGGCAGTATCTTGAAATGTTCCGAAAGAGTCTGTAAAATCAATGATTTTTGGACGGTTGATGATTTAATGGAATCACATAAGTCCAGACCTTATAATCCGCTGATTGCTAATACTTTCTTCCGGGCGGGATTTGTTGAGGCATGGGGACGTGGAATTCAAAAGATAAAAGACAGTTGTATTTTGGCAGGAAACGAAATGCCGGAATATAAAGTAAAAAGAGAGGATATTATGGTTATGTTTTGGAGTTCATATGACAAGAATACCCAAGATAATACCCAAGATGAAAATTTGACAGAAAAAGAAAGACAAATTCTCAGTATATGTAAAGAAGAAAAGAGCAAGCAGGAGATCGCAGCTCTTATGGGATATAAAACGATAAAGAGTATAAAGCCGGAAGTGGATTCTTTATTGAAAAAAGGGAAGTTGATAATGTCAATCCCTGATAAACCCAACAGCAAAAATCAAAAATATATTGTGATTAAAGAAAAGACTTGAATCCGTTATCAAAATATTCACAAAGATTTGAATTAATTAGTGTCTGCTGATTAAGCCTTAAATACTGATAAATACTGACATTGGAACTGCTTTCTGGTATAATAATTGCAAGGAAAAACAAGTGATCCTCTCGATTTCCTTGCAGATTTTCTCAGTAAAACAGCCTACAAGGAGCCAAGATGTACAAGCCAGCAGATAAAACACAGACCTCTTTCCGCGACTTTAACCAGCCCATGGGATTGCATATAAATCCCGATAACCGATGGATCCAGATGGCGGATAAGATCTCATGGACGAACTTGAAGTAAAATATGCCAGCCTGTTCCCAAGCGATACCGGTAATGTGGCAAAGCAAAAGCGCCCGTAGAATTTGGGGCAAAGCTGGATGTCAGTATTGACGGGGAAGGATACGGCCGCCTGGAGGAAGTATCCTTTTACGCCTACAATGAAAGTAGCTGTCTGATCGGGGCAGTGGAACGATTTTTCAGCCGGAGTAAACGCTGCTATGGCATGGGATGTATCGTGACCAAGCTGGAGGAAACACAGCAGACATCCATCGAGTTATCCGTATTCGTGTCGAATCTGTTTCGTATCCAGAAGCGGATACTTTTGCGCCATTTTGGCAATTTTTTCGATATATGCCACATATGGGAAGATACAGCCTAAAAGCGGCTTAATCAGCAGGCACTAAATAAAGAAGTTATATTAATCACACCTGCTGTCTTTAGCCGATATCGAGGCGGGAGGAGGGCGGGCTGGATTTGCGGGCATTGGTTGAGGTTGGAGCGTTTTCTTATAGTGCGCGCCAGAGCCAAGGGAGAAATGCGCATGGATGCGCATTTCAGGTTCTACAGTGCATGGATGCACTTTAGAACCGACCCGTAAGATTGCGGGATTCTACGGCGCACTATTAGAAAACACCCAACCGAAACTCCGCCGCAAATCCAGCCCGCCCTCCTCCTGCTGACATCGGAAAATGTTTTTGACTGAGCCATAACGAAAAGCTCACAATGAAAACAATGGAACAAGCGAACAACGACAGAAATTTCAGGAAAATGCTTCAGACCGATTGACAAACGGATTTGAATTTATTATACTAATAGTACCGAACTAGGCTTTTAATTTTATTTTGAAGTGACAAATGGTTTATGTTGTGTGGGCGCAGACTATAGCGCCAAATGTGGAGGAGCAAGCTATGAAGATTTATGAAAAACCTGTCGTTTTGACAAATGAGGAACTGGCTGAGGGCGTATATGCGGGAAGCGGAAACTGCTACAGCACGACGGCTACGATTGTGCAGCAGCCTGAGAGTACGCACGGTTATATCATTCAGGTGAATGCGACGCATGCGGCTTCTGACGGACATCACAGCACCAACCGCCATATAGAGGTATCTTTCAATCAGGTGGTCAACTATGTGTCCAGCGAGGCATCTCAGTGCTGGGGAAGCGGCACCACCAAGCTTACGCTTGAGTATGCGAGACAGAACGGAGCACCCTATCACAACAATCCCAGCGAGTACATCGGTCTGGGCAATCTGGAGGTTACTTCCGAGGCTGGTCTTGCCATCACGGGCTGCAGATGCGTATATTGTGACGAGACCTGCAACCAGCACTGATTCTGCTGGGACTGCGCACGGGAGAAATGGGAAACACGTGCATAAAAAATACATGAAAACAGGTGGAGAGGTTATGTGGCTGCATAACCTCTTTTTTCCATATAAGCACAAAATAAATTCAACATAAACACAACACAAAATGGGTACAAAGCGGACATGGATCAGGAAAAACGTAAATCAGGCAGGCTCAAATTTTTCATAGACAGAATCAAGGCGGGGCGCTTACAGGAGATGTGGCGGCAGACGGTCTGGATTTACCGCTATGCCAGACATTACTGGCTCGCCATGGTGTTTTATACCTTTCTGGGGATGTTTGGCACGGTGGTGTCTCTGTTGACCAGCATGGTCTCCAAAAATTTGGTGGACATCATCACAGGGCATCAGGCAGGCATGGTGGTTCAGACCTTCTGTATGATGATTGGATTGAATCTGGGCGCGACGCTGGTGGGCATGGTGTCGGATTATGCGGCGGGGTGGATCAGCATGAAGGTGGATGCGGAGATCAAGGCGGACATCTTTGAGAAAATCCTTGTGACGGACTGGGAATCCCTGACGAATTACCACACGGGAGACCTGCTCACAAGGTGGAGCTCGGACGCCTCCAATATCTCCAGCGGAGTGCTGAGCTTTGTGCCCAATTTTATCATTTACTTCTTCCGTTTTGTCAGCGCATTCGCAATGATCATCTACTATGACGCTTCCTTTGCCATATTTGCCTTTCTGGGGATGCCAGTGAGTCTGCTTTTGTCCAGAACGCTGATGAATCGCATGGTCAATAATGACAGGCGAAGCGCCGCCATGGGAGCGAAGATGTCCGGCTTTAATCAGGAGGCATTCTCCAATGTCCAGATCATTAAGGCTTTTGACCTGGTGCGGCTCTATATAGCCCGTCTCAAACAGCTTCAGCAGGAGTATATCTCCATGCGGCTGGATTTTAAGAAAATGGCGATAGGAACCTCGCTGCTTTTGACGACGGTGGGGCTTATGGTGTCCTATGCCTCCTACGGCTGGGGAATTTACCGGGTGTGGAGCGGCGCTATCACCTATGGCACGATGACGATGTTCCTCACGCTGTCCGGGACGCTGACGGGCACTCTGCACAATCTGACCACGCTGGTGCCCACCGCCATCGGGCTCACCACCTCGGCGGGGCGGCTCATGGATATCGTGGAGATGCCCCGGGAGGATTATAGTAATGACGAGGCGGTGGAGCGTTTTCTGGAGGCGCATCGGGCGGAGGGCATGAGTCTCTGGATTCGGGATGTAAAATATGCTTATAAAAACGGCACTCTGGTGTTTGAACATGCCTCCATGGAGGCTCACCCCCATGAGGTAATCGGGCTGGTGGGACCCTCGGGGGAGGGAAAAACTACGATGATGCGCCTGATGCTGGCGCTGATTGCGCCTCAGGAGGGAAAAGCGCTGCTGTGCGGTGGAAATGCCGGGGGCGAATGCGGAGACGTCGGGGCTGAATGCGGAGACGGTGAATGTGCCAGCGGTAAATATGGAAGCAGAGCTGACATCAAGCTTGACCGGATTCCGTTGACCGCATCGGTCAGAAAGCTCTTTTCCTATGTGCCGCAGGGAAATACGCTGTTTTCGGGGACAATAGCGGAGAATATGCGGAATGTGAAGCCGGAGGCCACGGAGGAGGAGATGATAGAGGCGCTGAAGCTGGCATGTGCGTGGGAGTTTGTGGAGAAGCTGCCAGAGGGGCTTTACAGCCCGGTGAAGGAGCGGGGCGGCGGATTTTCAGAGGGACAGGCTCAGAGGCTTGCCATCGCGAGGGCGCTGCTTCGGCGCTCCCCGCTGCTCTTATTGGACGAGGCCACCTCTGCGCTGGATGTGGCCACGGAGAGGCGGGTGTTGAAGAATATTATGCAGGACAGCTATCCCCGCACCTGTATCGTGACGACGCACCGCCCCACGGTGCTGAGTGCCTGCAGCCGTGTGTACGGCATCCGGGACAGGCGCTGTGTGGCGCTCAGTGAGGCGGAAATTGACGAGCTGGTCAGGAGTTTTTGATGCGCTGATATATCTGGATCTCGTTGAGGACTGCATTCATGGCATAGATCCTGGGCGTGCAGTGCAGACGGCATATGAGGATCTGCCCGGCAATGGCGTCCACAAGGCGCAGGCTGCGCTCATAGAGCTTCCCGTCCCAGGCGGGAGAGATGAGCCGCTGCAGAACCAGCAGCCGTTTTTGATCCTCGGACAGCCGTTCCACATAATCCTCAGATGACTGCCGGAGGAGAAAGATGCCCCCTAAGGGGTGAGTGCCCGTGTCGGCGATGCCGGAGCTGCCGCACCAGGGAATCCCGTGGATGACCGGACGACCGCGCCTCAGGGCAAGGAGATTCAGGTCGCCGTTTAGGATCGGAGCCCGGAGATAGGAATGCCACAGATTGGCGTGGGTGGATTTGCCTGTGCCCGAGGCGGCGGAAAAGAGCCATGCCTGTCCTTCATAGCGAACGGAGGAGGAGTGCAGGATCACCATCTGATGTCTATGCGCCAGATAGAAAAACGGGAGCTGCAGGGCGTTGAACAGCTCATTGCGGAAGCTGCGGTTGAAGGGTGCGGTGCAGTAAAAGACGCACTGCGAGGCGTCCTTGGAAAGATGCGCCTCCGCAATCTGCGGCGAGGCCGGAAAGAGCAGGATGTACTTTTCCCGGCATTCTATCACGGCGAGCTCCTTGTCCCGAAGGATCAGCGTGCCGTTTTCATGGATGGCAGGGGCGTGGGACAGTACCTGTATTTTCTGGTGAAGCTTCTCCACAGGTTCACAGGCGAAGGCATCCAGCTGCGCGGGAAAGGCCTGAGCGGGAGCGGAGAGCATACAGGTCAGGCCGGCGATGCGGATGTACTTGCAGGAATGTGCGCCAGAAAAGGGGTCGTTCCAAACGGCCTCTTCACAAAACGGCTCCTCAAATAAGGAATCCGAAGCGGAGACGAGGATGCCCTGAGCGCACAGCTTGGTGACAAACTCCTGAATGTCCTTCCTCAGCTTGGGAAGGTCTTTCGTATCCGCATCATAATGTTTGGCGCATAGCTTAGTGAGCTCCTCTAAAGAGCGGTCTTTCTGGAGCAGCTCCCAGAGGAAGGCTCCGGTCTCGTTGATCTGTATGCCCCGTCTCTGGTCGGCGATGAGCTGTCCCACGGGGAGCAGATAGGGAATCTCTGCGATTCTCTTTAACACATAGCATTTATTCTGTCTGATCATATTTTGTTGGATATTAGTCTGTTTTTTCATAGATTTAACCTCCATAAAACGATTATAGCATTGGAACAATAAAAATGCTACAAATATTATATGGGGGGACAGGAGGTAGCTGTATGCAGGAGGGAAGGGTAAGCCCGGAAGCGCTTCTTTTGGAGGGAAGGACGATTCAGTTTCAGCCCATCGGCTATAGTATGTACCCGCTCTTTGTGCCGGAGCGGGATCAGGCGGTGGTGGCCCCCATAGGGGATATCACGCCTCGGCGGGGGGATGTGGTGCTCTACCGCAGGGACGGAGGGATTCTGGTGCTGCATCGCATCTGGAAGCGCGGGCGGGATGGATTTTATCTGGTGGGAGATAACGAGCACAAAATAGAAGGCCCTTTGCGGAGAGACCAGATAAAAGGCATTCTGGTGGGTATCGTCCGAAAGGGCCGGTATTTCACGGTAAATAATCTGTTGTATCGCGCCGCGTCAGGGCTGTGGCTGTGGCTTCGTCCGTTTCGTCCCGGGCTCGCCCGGATGGCGTCTGTGCTCAAAGGAAAACGGTGAAATGATGGCGCGTGTTTTTATTTTATTTGGGCAGCTTAAACTTCGCAATCAGAGCGTCCAGTGAAGCTGCCTGAGCCGATAATTGCTGGCTGGTTGCGGAGGATTCCTCGGCAACTGCGGCGTTGGTCTGGATGACGTCGGAAATCTGATTGACGCCCAGCTCGGCTTCCTTCATGGTATCCGCCTGATGGGTGGAGAGGATGCTCAAATCCTTGGAGGAGGAGGCGACCTTTCGGATTCCTTCCACCACCATCTGGATGGAGGCTACCGCGCGGTCTGCCGCCTTGTTGCCGCCTTCCACTTCCAGCATGGCCTCTTCAATCATGGTTCTGGTATCTACGGCGGACTTGCTGCTCTGCTCTGCAAGCTGTCTGATCTCATCTGCAACCACGGAGAAGCCGCGCCCTGCCTCGCCGGCTCTTGCAGCCTCGATGGAGGCGTTCAGCGAGAGCAGATTGGTCTGTTCTGCAATATTCTCGATTTCTCCGATAATATTCCCGATTTTCTGGGAGGTTTCGTTGATATGCGCCATGGCCTCCACCATCGCCTTCATATCCGCATTGCTGTCGTTTGCCACATCTGCGTACTTCTGTGACTGCTGATAAGCTTCCTCCGCGGATGCCGCAGCTTTCTCGGCAGCGGCGGTGATCGTCGTAATCTGTGCCTGGAGCTCCTGTACCGCGCCCGCCTGCTCGGTGGCGCCTTCCGCAAGGCTGATGGAGGTTTCTGCCAGATTGCCGGCGCCCTCGGTCACCTGTATGGAAGACTCCTCGATAAAGTGCATGGTATCCACCATACAGTCTCTCAGGCGTTTTGAGGAATCAAAGAGCTGCTTGAAGTCGCCCACATATCGGGAGCTGTCCCTGGAGCGCACCGTGTAATCGGAGTCCGCCATCTGTCCCAGCACATATTCCAGATCGGAAATGATAAAGTCCAGTGATTCCTTCATATCATTGGCTGATGCAAGCATATCTGCGACCTCGTCCTCTGCATCCACTGTAGGGAAGGGGCTGAACAGATCGCCGTGTGCAAAGGTTTCCAGTCTCTCTCCAAATTCGATCAACGGCTCGGAGATTCCTGCGGCGATATTCCGACCGAGACGGATGGAAAATGTCAGGGAGAGAGCAATCGCCACGACAATTACAATCACCAGCAGAACGCACACTGTGGTCATTGTGGTGGAAGTGCTGTTTCCCCGGTCTACCTTGATGTCCATGATGGAGAGCAGTTCATTATTGATCTCGTCATAGAGCGGCATCAGCTCAGTCATGGCTCTGCTCTGTGCCTCTTTAGAAGCGTTGGCATCCTCGACGGCGCCCAGCTCCAGGATCTCATTTTCCAGAGCCCAATATGCGGGCAGGGCATTGGATATCTTGCTGTACATTTCTTTATTTGCCGCAGATACCATGGAGCCTTCCAGCTCGGCAAAGTTATGCTTGAACAATTCCACATCCTGATCATGCTTCTCCCTCATGCTCTGGATGGAGGCGGGGGCGTCATAGCCGATGCAGCCGCGGAGTGCGGAGCGCGCCTCCGCAAAATAGGTCATGGTCTTTCCTACATCTCCCTGTGCAAAACCATAGTCTCGCAGTGCATTCGCATAAATCAATGCTACGGTGATGAGAGTGATCAACACGAGTACTGCAACTGCGGCGGGGATGCCTGATGCAAAAAAGAATGACCGCACCAGTCTATCCTTAATTCGGTACTTTTTCAGTTTCTTAGACATTACATTTTCCTCCTCTTGTGCCTTAGAACCTTGTATAAATTGATAACCACCATAATCGGTCAAATATTCTGCTCAAGGGTAACAGACGGCTCTGCCGCCTCGTGCTCCATCTTATTGTAGCGAATGTCGAGGAATTCGGTGCGGTTTTTGCGAAACAGCGTGTTCAGCTCATCCGCATACCCTATTATCGCCCAAGGGCATATGAGATTGATTCTCTGGAGTATTGCCTGTGCGACGCTTTCGCTGGCAACCGCGATATTGAAGGCGTTCTTGTAGCCCTCGGCAAAAATGACCACGCCGTAGGTAGTTCCGGTTCTGATGCCGTTGGTGCGGTGAGTGGTCGTGCTCTGGTAAGCCCACATAATGTTTTTGTTGGGGATGGCGCGGGGCTGAGTATCAGTAATATTGTAATAAGTAAAGAGCCTGCCAATCCGGATAGGTCCGTTTTTGGAAAAGGGGATTGCGGTGTTAAAATCCGATTCCACATAAGTCTCCGGGTAGCCCGAAAGCTCGATATCGCGGCGCAGAGCATTCAGATATCCGCCCCTTGAGGCCTTGACAATGCGGAAAATCCCCCATATGATCAAGAAGACCCCGCTCAGAAAGAGCAGTATGTAAAAAAGGCGCTGCCACGTTTTGCCAGTATGTGCGTCAATATAATAGGGAAGTGTCAGCTCCTCGATATCGGAAGCGGTAAAGCCGGCGTCCTGCCAAAATTCTTTATAATATTGGTACTCCTTGTTGTCGAGCTTGCGGATCCTGCCGGAGAAGGAGAGGGGATTGGAAATCAGTCCATTGTAGGTGCTCTCGGTCATATTGTCCATTTTGGAGCCATAGCTTGCGGGCACCTTGATTGCCATATACTTGTATTCCGTGTCGGAGTCGTCCATGGCGCCGGTATAGATAATATAGTAATAATCCGAGATAGTGACTTTATTGGTCGAAGTGTTTTTACTGCCGGACTCCATAAAGCAGCCGAAATTTTCCCACAGTTCCACATCCACCAGCTGGCTGTGGATTTCATCCGGATGCAGCGTGGTGAAATCCGCGTAGCCGGTGGCAGCAAAAAAGGCGCTGCTCGCGTTAAAAAACGCCAAAGCAACACCTCCGATCAGCAAAATGACAGAAAGAACCAGAGAATATCTGAATGAACTTTTCCGTAGTGCCTCGAACATGACTTCATTTCCTCCGTACATAAGACAAACCAAATAAAACAGATAAGCCTATACATTTATGCGTTCCTTAAACGTATAAGCTACTCAACCTGACTATACTCCTATTATTTAACTTTTGCAAGCTATTTTTGTCGATATATTTTTAACAATTTATAAGAAGAGAAGACGAGACAAGCGCCGAAGAGCAGATAGGAAAAAATCCATATCTTTGGATTCCTGCGGGGCTCCGCCAGCTGTATAAACTCTTTATAATAGAGTCTGACCGTATTTTCCTCGTGGACGGGGTCGAGGGCGCTCAGATTATAGGAGTAATGGCGGTTGTTCTCGTCGATGTAGCGCGCCATCTCCTGATTGTTGTAGATATAATATTCGGCGTCAATGTATTTGCCATTGTGTACCAGCTCGAAGGAGCGGGCATGGTGATAGACCGTATAGGCGAGCACCAGCAGGGCGATAAACCAGAACACCCACCAGATTCTGGCGTCAAAGCTCCTTTCATCCTTTTCTGTTTCCATATAATTATATCTTCCCATTCATGTGCCCTCCGGAGTTTTGGTTTCTGTGGCGAGGCTCATCATGTGGCTGCACAGCTCGGCCATTTCCTCCGCGGGGAGGGGGTGGGGAGATTTCAGCCAGGTCTCGATGACGCCCACATATCCTGATACGATGAAGGAGTAATAGTATTCGCCGCGGCTCTCCTCGCCGGCGACAAGGCGCTTGAGGCGCTCGGTCACCAGATTCCGCAGCCCGTTTATAAAGGTGGAATCGCCGTGGGGACCCATCATCACCCGCGCCATGTCGCGGTGGCGCTCCAGAAAGGAGAACACTTCCGCCAGCACGGTTCTGTGGGTGGCAAGCTGCGCGCCGCGGTCCAGATTCCGATCCAGAATATCGTTGAATTCTATAAACAGCTCATCCTCTATTTTGTGTAGCATATCATAAATATCCGTATAGTGCAAATAAAAGGTGCCTCGATTTATATCAGCCAGATCCGCCAGTTCCTTTACGGAAATATCCTGAAGCTCCTTTTCCTCCATGAGCCGGATCAGGCTCTGCTGCAGGAGGGTTCTCGTCTTCCTGACCCGGCGGTCAGTCTTTTTGTCAGTCATGTTTTTATCCGTCATCATTGTCCCTTTCTAAACATTTTATAAATTCTCGACAGAGTCCGGCAGGATTGTCTAAAAAAATACACAGCAGCCGAATCTGTTTATTGCGTTTTTAATGCCATTTATTATAATAATTCCAACAAGAAAATTAACATGAGTTAATTATAGCACAAATGATGAATAAAATGCAACTGGTGCAAAATAAACTTGGAGATGAGGAGGAAGACTGACATGGAAGAGAAGGAAAAAAACGAAAACTCTTTTATGATGAAATTGTCCACTTTGATCGTGGATAAGCGCAAGGGCTTTTATCTGGTCTTTATCGTGCTGATTCTGTTCAGTATCCTGTCCATGAACAAGGTGAAGGTCAACAATGACCTGACGACCTATCTGCCCGATACCACGGAGACCAGGCAGGGGATTGACCTGATGGATGAGCAGTTCATCACCTATGGCACCGCAAGGCTGATGGTCTGCAACATCACCTACGCGGATGCGGAGGAGCTTGCGGGGCGGCTGGAGGAGACGGAAGGGGTCAGTATGTTGGACTTTGACGACAGCGCAGACCATTATCACGATATGGAGGCGCTGTTTGACATCACCTTTGGCTATGAGGCAGAGGAGCCGGAGGCTCAGGAGTGCCTGAACCGGGTGCTGGAGCTGGTGGCGGACAGGGACGCTTATTATTCCTCCGATATCGGGCAGGAGGAGCGGGACGCGGACGATTTGAACGCGGATATGATCATCATTCTGCTCCTTGCCAGTGTGGTGATTGTGGCGGTGCTCTTATTTACCTCCACCACTTATGCGGAAATTCCGGTTTATCTGATGACCTTCATCGTGGCGGCTATCTTGAATAAAGGAAGCAACTATTGGTTTGGCACGATCAGCTTTGTCACCAATTCCATTGCGGTGGTGCTGCAGCTTGCGCTTGCGCTGGACTATGCTATCATTTTGGCGCACCGTTTTATGGAAGAACACGAAGACAAGGACGCCAGAGAGGCTGTAATCGTGGCGCTGAGCAAGGCAATCCCCGAGATATCCTCCAGTTCCCTGACCACGGTGTCGGGCATGGTGGCGCTGATGTTCATGCAGTTTCGCATCGGCTATGATATGGGTATCATTCTGGCGAAATCCATTGTCATGAGTCTGGTGTCGGTGTTCTTCCTGATGCCCGGACTGCTGCTCACCTTTTCAAAGGCGATTGACAGCACGCATCACAAGAGTTTCGTGCCCAAGATCACGGCGGTGGGTAAGTTCTGCGTACATACTCGATATATCGTGCCGCCCATTCTGGTGGCGACGGTGGTCGTTGCGTGCATCCTCTCGGGCAAGGCGCAGTATGTGTATGATGTGGACACGCTGGAATCCAGGACGATGAGTGACAATAAGTTTTCCGTGAGTATGGTCAATCAGGAGTTTGGCGTGATAAACACGCTGGCGGTGCTTTTGCCAAATGGCAGCTATGAGAAGGAGGCGCAGGTGCTCCACCGGCTGGAGCGTATGCCGGAGATTGATTCCTGTATGGGCTTGTCCAATATAGAGGCCATGGACGGCTATATGCTGACGGAGGCGCTGTCGCCCAGAGAGTTTTCTGAGCTGATTGATCTGGACGTGGAGGTGGCGGATCTGCTCTACGCCGCCTACGCGGTGGATAACAGCAATTACGGAGCTCTGGTGGGCAACGTGGCGGAGTACAAGGTGCCCTTTATCGACATGTTTCTGTTTATTTATGAACAGAAAGAGAGCGGTAATATCACGCTGGAGGATGAGCTGGAGGAGAAGCTGACGGACGCCTACTCGCAGATCAGCATCGCCAAAGACCAGCTTCTCGGTGAGAAATACAGCCGTTTCGTGCTGCAGCTCGCCGTTCCCACAGAAGGAGCTGAGACCTATGAGGCGCTGGAGAAAATCCGCTCCACGGTGGCGGAGTATTATCCCGTGGAGGAGATTTATCTGGTGGGAAATTCCACCAGCAGCAGGGATCTGAGCGATTCCTTCAGCACGGACAACTCGATCATCACGGTGCTGACGGCCTTGTTTGTCATGATCATTCTTTTGTTTACTTTCCAGTCGGCGGGGCTGCCGGTGCTGTTGGTGCTGACAATCCAGGGCAGTATCTGGATCAATTTCTCGATGCCTTATCTGCAGAATGAGCCGGTGTACTTTCTGGGGTATCTGGTGGTGTCCGCCATCCAGATGGGCGCGACGATTGATTATGCCATCGTCATCACCAGCCGATATACGGATTTAAAGACCTATATGCCCATCAGGGAGGCTATTGTGGAGACGCTGAATCAGGCATTTCCCACCATTGTCACCAGCGGTTCCGTGCTGGTGGCGGCGGGCTTTATCATCAGCAATGTGTCCACCAACGCGGTGGTGGCTGCCATCGGGCTTGCTCTGGGACGGGGAACGCTGACGTCCATTGCACTGGTGCTGCTGGTTCTGCCCCAGACGCTTCTGGTGGGCGACATCATCATCGAAAAGACGGCATTTACCATCAATGCGAATCTGACAAGACCTCTTCCGACAAACGGCAGAATCCGCATAAACGGACATGTGCGGGGGTATGTGAACGGCATTATCGAAGGCGATTTCTCCGGCGTTATCGACGGTGAGATGGGAGCCGTGGTGCGCGCAAGAGACACGGTGGAGGATTTGGATGAGGAGGTGGGAAAAAGACCCGCGCTCCCCGAACTGACGGCAGAGGAGGTGGTCAGCAATGCTACAATCTAAGAATCAGGGTAAGGATAAAGCTCAGGGCAGGAGATGGCTGGCAGGACTTCTGGCGGCGGTTCTCGTCTGGCAGATGCCGCTGGCGGCAGCCGCAGCCGGGTCGGCTGCCACTTATGAGGAGTATCGGGCAGGAGGGGCTTTGGCTGCGGACACGGAGGGCTATACGGTGATATCTGTTTCCACGGAGGAGGATTTGGCTCGTTTGGCGGAGGACTGTCGGCTGGACAGATGGTCTCAGGATAAGCTGGTTCAGCTGGAGCAGGATATAGAGCTGGATGAGTATGCGGATTTGATGATCCCCGACTTTGGCGGCATCTTTGAGGGGAACAGCCATAAGATCAGCGGTCTGCAGCTTGAGGGCGCGGGCTCTGCGGTGGGGCTGTTCCGTTATCTGCAGGAGGGCGCGGCGGTGCGCAATCTCCAGGTGCATGGCAGGGTGAAGCCGGATGGCACCCGCAGTCAGGTCGGGGGGATTGTGGGCGTCAATTACGGGCTGATAAGCGGCTGTAGCTTTGGCGGCGTGGTGAGCGGCGACAATGAGGTGGGCGGCATTGCGGGCAGCAATATGTCGGGCGGGGAGATCAAAAACTGCGCGTCCGGCGCGGTGGTGCTGGGCAATCACTCCACTGGCGGTATCGCGGGCAGCAATCAGGGCGTCATATCCAGATGTAAAAATTCCGGGGACGTCAATACCTTCAGCGAGGAGGTATACTATGAGCTGGATGATATTACCGTGGAACGGCTGGAGGATATCAACAATACGGCCAATGTGGCGGCGCATATGGATACCGGCGGCATTGCGGGCATCTCCTACGGGAAGCTGTATGCCTGTACCAACACCGGGACTGTCGGTTATGTCCATGTGGGCTATAATGTGGGTGGTATTGTGGGCAGGCTCTCTCAGGGCTATCTGTCCGACTGCCGCAATGAGGGGCATGTGCTCGGCAGGAAGGATGTGGGCGGTATTGCCGGTCAGATGGAGCCGTTTCTGGTGGTGGAATACATGACCGACAAGCTGCAGGAGCTGGATCGGGAGGTGGACACACTCTTTGAGCTGCTTGACGATTCCAGAGAGGATTTGAGCGCTTACGGCTCTCAGGCGGTGGATAGTATGAAGAGCGCCAAGGAGCATTTGGATGAGGTGCACGACGCAGGCGGACGCCTCATAGATACCGCGGAGGAAGTATGGTATATCTACAATCAGGAGTTGCGCGGTATCGGCAGAGATATGCAAAAGCTGAACGAGGAGATACAGCCCGGCCAAAAAGGCGATACGGGCACCGGGGATGGCGCCGACAAAAATATAGGCTCCATCGGCAAGAATATCGAGAGTTATCTGACAGCTCTTGGGAAGTTTGGTGACAGCACAGGCAAGCATTTACAGAAGATGGCGGACACGGCGGACGCCAGCTCGGAGGATTTTTCCCGTGATTTAAGTACTTTTCGGCATGAGCTGGGCAAAGCGGGCGATGATTTGGATCGCCTGACGGATGTTCTGGATAAGGGAGTGGACTCTGCGGACGCCGATGTGGACGCCGTCTGTCAACAGGCAAAGGTGATACGGAATCTGGTCTCGGGCATCCGGGACGATCTGTTTGCCTATGAGGGGCTTACGGTGGAAGACGCTTCGAATGAATCCGCCGGGGAGGCCTCTGAGACCCTGCCATCGGATGAGGAAGCTGAGGGAGAATTGTACGCGGAGGAGAATTACGACACGGCGAGCTTCCGCAAGGGCAAGATAGAGGGCTGCCGCAATGAGGCCAGGGTGGAGGCGGATTCCACGGTGGGCGGTATCGTGGGACAGATTGCCATAGAATATGATCTGGATCCGGAGGATGACCTGACTTACACCGGCGAGGAGAGCTTCCAGATTGAGCGCAAGGTGAAGGCGGTGGTGCGGGACAGCTTAAACCGCGGAGAGATCGTGGGCAAGCGCAACTATGTGGGCGGCATCGTGGGCAAGGCGGACTTTGGCGTTGTCATCTCCTGTGAGTCCTATGGGAACGTGAGCAGCACCGGCGGCAGCAGGGTGGGCGGCGTGGCGGGAGATTCCGGCTATGCCATCCGCAGCTGTTATTCTCTCGGTAAGATATCGGGCAAGGATCAGGTGGGCGGTATCGTGGGCAAGGGCTGTGATGTATTTTACAGCTATGCCTATAATCAGCTGGAGGTTACGGGAGAATGCTGCGGTTCTATCGCGGGCACGCTGGAGGATGCGGGCACGCTCTACGGCAATTATTATGTGGAAAATGAATGGGGCGGTGTGGACGGCATCGGCTATCAGGGCGGCGCCACCCCCTTGAGCTATGAGGAATTCAGCGCGTCCCAGGCGATACCTCAGGCGTTCACCAGATTTCAGGTGGTTTTCAACGCACAGGGTGAGGAGCTGGCGGCTCTGGAATGCGAATATGGCGGGGCTGTGGAAAAGACTCTGATTCCCGATATCCCGGAGCGGGAAGGCTATTATGGTGTCTGGCCGGAGTTTGACTTTGACTGTGTCACGGACAATGTGACGCTGGAGGCGCAGTATGAGCGTTGGCTGGGGTCTCTCGCGGGAGAGGAGCGAGCTGAGAACGGTAAAGCTCTGATTTTCGTGGAAGGCGAGTTCCTGCCGGGAGCCAGGCTGGAGACGGTGGAGCGCGAGGAGGCAGAAGGCGGAACACAGCTCATAATCACGCAGCCCGTATTTGAAAAGGGAAGGATTTTGGCAGAGCATGAGGAATATCGTCGCCCCGTGACGGTGCGTATTCTGTGTGAGAATGCGGACAATACTCAGGTGGAGGTGGAAAGGGACGGCGCATTTGTGCCGGCTGACACGGAAGTGATGGGGAGCTATGTGCGCTTTTCCATGGAGGAGCCCGGCGTTTTCCGGGTGACAAATCGGGAAAATCATGTTATGCTTGCAGTGATACTGACAGCGGCGGCCGTGCTGATGGCTGCGGCGGCTGTGTTCCTGATTGTCAGGGCAGGGAAGGCACAGAAAAAACGCCGCATGAAGAGAGCTGCAGAGAGCATGGCGGGAGAGGAAGAGAGCAGTGGAAGCGAAACAGATACAGGCGGTTCTGTTTGATATGGATGGCACATTGATTGACACGGAGAAGTATTATCGGATTTTCTGGCCGAGGGCGCTGGCGGAGTTTGGTTATCGGATGACGGATGAGCAGGCTCTGTCCATGCGCAGCCTGGGGCGCCCCTTCGCCCCGGCAAGGCTTCGGGAGTGGTTCGGCGGGGAGCTGGACTATTTTGCGGTGCGTGAAAAGAGAAAAGAGCTGATGGAGGAGGCGCTTTCGCGCGACGGGATTCAGGTAAAGCCCGGCGCGGAGGCGCTTCTCGCCTTTTTACGGGAGAGGCGGATCACGACGGCGGTGGTCACCGCAACGGACAGGGAGCGGGCGGACAGGTATCTTGTGCAGACAGGGCTTGCCCCCTGGTTTGACAGGGTGGTCAGCGCGGTGCAGGTGCCGGAGGGGAAGCCCTCGCCGGATATTTATCTCTATGCCTGTGAGGAGTTGGGCGTGAATCCCGGAGATTGTGTGGCGGTGGAGGATTCTCCCAATGGGGTGTTATCCGCCCACAGGGCGGGCTGCCGGGTGGTCATGGTGCCCGACCAGACGGAGCCGGATGAGGCGCTCTCGGAGTGCCTCTGGGTCTGCGCGCATGATTTGGAGGAAATAAAGGCGCTCATACCTTGATTTTTGAGTGTGTATGTGTTATTATTTTAACGATTTGATGGCAGTGATGCCGGACGAGAGTTTTCTGGAGTAATACAGTGGAAAAAAGGAGAGGAAGAGAAGATGGGACAGAAGTTTGATGCGATAGCGGAGAAGGTTCAAAAGTGCGGTATGAAGAAAATCGCCGTGTCTGTGGCGCAGGACGACGCGGTGCTGGAGGCGGTGAAGGCGGCCAGGGAGCGCGGTATCGCAGAGGCGGTGCTGGTGGGCGACGAGGAAAAGATCCGCGGGATTGCAGCCTCCATGGGCATGGATCTGACGGGCTATGAGATTATCAATGAGCCGGATATGATACAGGCTTCCCTGACGGCGGTTAAGCTGGCTCATGAGGGCAAGGTTGACATGTATATGAAGGGGCTTATCGACAGCAAGAACTTCCTGAAGAGTGTGCTGGACAAGGAGGTGGGTCTGCGCACGGGGGGACCGCTGTCCCATGTGTGCGTGTTCGACATCCCCGGCATAGACAGGCTGCTGTTTTTGACGGATGTGGCATTTATGACCTATCCCACTCTGGAGGATAAGGTGAATATTATCAAAAATACGCTGCCGGTGTGCAGGGCCTGCGGCGTGGAGACGCCCAAGGTGGCGCCCCTTGCCGCGGTGGAGACGGTGAATCCCAAGATGCCCGTCACGGTGGAGGCTGCGGAGCTGACCCGCATGTGCGAGGAGGGCGAGCTTACGGGCTGTATCGTGGACGGACCGCTGTCTATGGATATCGCCATCGACGCGGAGGCGGCAAAGCACAAGGGAGCCACCGACAGAAAGATTCAGGGGGATGCGGATATTTTGCTGTTCCCCGATATCCACGCAGGGAATCTGGTGTACAAGACCATCGTGCATCTGGTGGATGTGCAGAACGGTTGTATTCTCACGGGAACCAAGGTGCCCGTGATCCTCACCAGCCGCTCCGACAGCTTTGAGACCAAGGTAAATTCCATCATTCTTGCCGCTGTGGTAGCGGAAGAGATGAAGAAAAATCAGGAGGAATAAAAATATGTCTGTCAAGAGTTTGATCATCAATCCCGGTTCCACTTCCACCAAAATCGGTGTGTTTGAGGACGAGAGCCTCTTATTTGAGGAAACCTTAAGGCATTCCACGGAAGAGCTCGCTCAGTTTGCGGCTATCGTAGACCAGAAGGATTTCCGCAAGAAGATCATTACCGATCTTCTGGAATCCAGGAATTTTGACCTGAAATCCCTGAATGTGGTCGTGGGGCGCGGCGGTATGTTAAAGCCCATTCCCGGCGGGACTTATGCGGTGACGGACGCGCTTTTGGAGGATTTGAAGATAGGCGTTCAGGGGCAGCATGCCTCCAATCTGGGCGGTATTCTGGCGCGGGAGATCGGTGATTCCATCGGCGCGCCCTCTTATATTGTGGATCCGGTGGTGGTGGATGAGCTGATGCCGGTGTCCAGACTCTCCGGCGTGCCCGAGCTTCCCCGCGTCAGCATTTTCCACGCCCTGAATCAGAAGGCGGTGGCAAAGCGCTATGCGAAGGAGATTGGCAAGCCCTATGAGTCCCTGAGACTCATCGTGGTACATATGGGCGGCGGCGTGTCTGTGGGCGCTCATATCAACGGCAAGGTTGTGGATGTGTTCAATGCGCTGGACGGCGACGGTGCGTTCTCCCCTGAGAGGGCGGGGGCGGTTCCTGGCGGCGCGTTGGTGAAGATGTGCTTTTCCGGCAAATATACCGAGAAGGAAGTTTACTCAAAGCTGGTGGGCAAGGGCGGCTTTAACGCTTACCTCGGCACGAATGACATGCGGGAGGTGACCCGGATGGCAAATGAGGGCAGCGAGGATGCGAAGCTGGCAAAGGAGGCATTTTTACATCAGGTGGCGAAGGACATCGGCTCCATGGCATGTGTGCTGAAGGGGCAGGTGGATCAGATTATCGTCACCGGAGGAATCGCCTACGGCGCGGATGTGGTTGCGTCTCTGCGGGAGAGCGCCGAGTGGATCGCGCCCTTTACCGTGTACCCCGGCGAGGATGAGCTGCTGGCTCTGGCGCAGGGGGGACTGCGCGTGATGAATGGGGAGGAAGAGGTCTGCGAATACTGATGAGGTGAAAGGATTGGATTTGCTGTTTTTGAGCGGTGATACGTCAAATGGGGCGGCAGGAAGGTGTCAGGATGGCTTTGCGGCGGGGTGCGGTTGGGTGTTTTCTAATAGTGCGGGGTTGTATCTGGCAATCTGCGGGTCGGCTCTAAGGTGCATCCATGCACCGTAGAGCCTGAAATGCGCATCCGTGCGCATTTCACCCTGGTCGTCTGCCCCGCACTATAAGAAAACGCACCAACCTTCACCAATGTCCGCAAAGCCATCCTGATACCTTCCTGCCTGCTTTGCCGTATTGCCATATATATTATCCATATATATTATATAGTGTCGTATGGTTGCAGGTGGCTGGTGGAGGATTTTCAGGGATTTTTAATGAGTTGTTATGTTATTGGAGGCAGGGATTTTGGTGGGAGGGTGTAGGGTGAGAAAGTGTGGGGGAAGAGAGTAGAGGGTGAGAAAGTGTAGGGTGAGATGGTGAGGGTTAGACAGAGTGTGTGGCAGAGTGTTTCGCCGATGAAGCTGATTTTGAGCGGGTATTGTTTGATTATTTTGGTGGGGACTTTGCTGTTGTCGCTTCCGGCGGCTACCAGGGGGGCGGAGGGGACGCCGGTGACGGATTGTTTTTTTACGGCTACCTCCGCCACCTGTGTCACGGGATTGATACGATATGATACTTATACGCATTGGACGGTTTTTGGGCAGTTGGTCATTCTGGGGCTGATTCAGATTGGCGGCATCGGTTTTATGACGGTGGCGATTCTGGTGATGCTTCTGGCAAAGCGCAGAATCGGTCTGAGTCAGCGGTTTATCATGCAGAAATCCATTTCCGCGCCGCAGATTGGCGGGATTGTGCGGATGACGAAATTTATCGCGCTGGGTACATTGTGTCTGGAGGCTGTGGGGGCTCTGCTTTTGAGCTTTGATTTTGTGCCACGGTATGGCTGGAAGCAGGGGCTCTATTTCTCTGTGTTTCACTCTGTGTCTGCGTTCTGTAATGCGGGATTTGATTTGATGGGCGGTTCACAGGGGGCTTTCTCCTCGATGACCGGGATGGTCAATAATCGTTATGTGAATCTGGTGTTGATGCTTTTGGTCTTTGTGGGCGGGCTGGGCTTTTTTGTCTGGCGCGATCTGCAGGTGAATCATTTCCGTTTTAAGAAGCTGCAGTTACAGAGTAAGATGGTGTTGTCCATCAGTCTGAGTCTGGTGGTGCTGGGTGCGGCGGCGTTTTGGATTTTGGAAAACCGGCATGATATGCTGGCGGGCATGAGTTTTTCGGAGAAGCTTTGGGTTTGTCTGTTTCAGTCAGTGTCCGCCAGAACGGCGGGATTTAATACCGTGGATTTGACGGCTATGACGGAGCCGGGGATTTTGACCATGATCTGTCTGATGTTTATCGGCGGTTCCACCGGTTCCACCGCAGGCGGCATTAAGACCACTACCTTTTGGGTGCTGTGCGTCAGTGTGTTTACCACCTTCCGGCGAAAGAAGAACGTGGAGGCCTTCGGGCGCAGGATGGAGGAGAGCATTACCCGGACGGCGTCCTGTGTGTTTATGACTTATCTGGTGCTTGTGCTGACGGCGGCGATTGCCATATCCGCGCTGGAGGAGATTCCTGTTTTGACGGCGTTGTTTGAGACGGTTTCAGCCATGGCTACCGTGGGGCTGACTCTGGGGATTACGCCCGGAGTGGGTATGGTGTCGAAGCTGATACTGGCATTTTTGATGTTGTGTGGGCGTGTTGGTTCGGTGACCATGCTGCTGGCGTTCTCTTCTGAGAAGCGTGTTATCGGTTCAAGGCTGCCGTTGGAGAAGATACAGGTAGGATAGATAATAGGGGGTATTATTGTGAAGTCGATTTTGATTATAGGGTTGGGGCGCTTTGGACGGCATATGGCGCAGACTTTTATTGAAAATGGGCATGAGGTCATGGCGGTGGATCGCAGTGAGGACAGGGCTGACGCGGCGGTGGGACTGATCCAGCAGATTCTCATCGGCGACGCCACCGACGAGCGCTTTATGGAGAGTCTGGGAATCGGCAATTTTGATCTGGCGGTGGTGGCAGTGGGGGAGAATTTTCAGACTGTGCTGGAAATTACGGTGCTTTTGAAGGATTTGGGCTGTAAGTACATTGTGGCAAGGGCGACCCGGGATGTGCATAAAAAGCTCCTGCTTCGCAACGGCGCGGATTATGTGACTTACGCGGAGCGCGAGATTGCGGAGCGGCTGGCCATCAAGTTCGGCGCGGACAATATTTTCGATTATGTGGAGCTCACGCCGGAAATCGGCATCTATGAGATTGCGGTTCCCGAGAAATGGCGGGGGAAGAGTATGGTGGAGCTGTCCATCCGCAACAAATATCATGTCAGCGTCCTCGCCACCAAAAAGCAGGATAAAATCTTTCCGCTGCCCAATCCCAATCATGTGTTTGAGGCGAGGGAGAGCATCATGGTCATGGGCACTGCGGAGGATATCCGCGCGATTACCTGAGCAGCATATCCCTCAGTCGGGATTCTTCCGGAATTCCCTGGGGGATTTTCCATATATTTTTTTGAACAGATCCTTGAAATAATTGCTGTCGTTAAAACCGTATTCCAGAGCAATGGCGGTGATGGAGCTGTCTGTGGTCAAAAGCGCTGTCCGGGCATGTTTCAGGCGGACATAATTCAGGTATTCCTTGAAGCCCATTCCGGTGGTCTGCTTAAATTTTTTGCTGAAATAAGTGGGACTTAAGGACGCCACGGCAGATACCTCCTCCAGCGTCAGCGGCTGCTTAAAGTTTTTGTAGATGTACTTGGTGGACAGCAGGATGTCCGCATCTTTGGCGTTGAGCAGACCTGGCTCCTGTTCGGCCAGCACGGAGTGGCGCATGAGCGTCAGGAGAACCTCCTGGAGATAGGTGCTCATAAAGGCATCGGAGTATTCGTCGATATGCGCGTGCTCGGAGAGCATACGGTTCAACAGTCCGTCAAAGGCCTCCTGATAGAGCGCGGGAACACTGCCCTTGAAGGACTGCCGCGTGAGCCCGCCGCCTAAGAGCAGGTGTTCCTTCTTAAAGGTGATCAGGCAAATCTCACAGCTTTCCCCCTTTTTATAGAGAGAGTGATGCAGCTCACCGGGCGCGATGAACACGAAATCGCCCTTTGCCAGCCGGTAGACACTGTCCTCTAACAGATAGTGGCACTGCCCTGAGAGCAGATAGAAAATCTCGTAAAAATTGTGGAAATGGTCGGGCTGAGGGGGACAGAAGTCGCCCCGCTTCCCCTTGGAGATGACGACTTTTTTGATATCTCTCAGACAGCTTTTGGATGTGTTGGAAGTCATGGCGCCTCCTGTGGTGGAATGTTTTCGGTGTCCTGTCTATCATAGCATAATTTTCTGTAAGATACTACATAGCAATAAGGAACTGAGATTATTTTTTGAAAAAGTGCTTGAAGTTTTGTCTTGTATGTGCTAGTCTAATTACAGACCGTAGGAAGGCGCGGGTAATGCCCGAATCTAAATATTCCATTAGCGGGATTAAGAATGGTATACCCATTCTTTTTTTATTATGAAAGAGGTGTTACGAATGCCAAATGTTGAATTACCAATAGATTTGGAAAATCAGGTTGTATTGATGAAGAAATATGTGAACTTCCGGCAGCGAAAAAAGATGAGAGATTTTCTTGGATATGCAGGATATTTTAGAGCAAGTCGTTACGGGAAATATCTTTTAACACAGGTTAACGTGTTTGGAAGCAGGGCAGATTCAAAATAGAAATGTATTATTTTTTCATACAAAGTTTTTTGTCCGTTTAAAAAATGATGAAGAAAAACTGCGAAGAGACGTTGTGAAACATCCAGAACTGAAGGAGTATCGAAGAGGTGGAATCCGTCAAAATAATGTATTACCTGTTTGGGCAGCATTTTCCTATTTGGAAATGGGAACTATAGTAAAGCTGTATTCGTATCTGCGTGGTGATTTGCGAAAAGAAATATTGGATTATACATATCCGGGTGCTAACTACAAAAAAGAAGTAACAAAGCAGATGGATACATGGCTGGATGCAGTCAGAAACCTAAGAAATTATTGCGCCCATCATTCCATGTTGGTAGGTATGACTTCTTCAGTGGTAATACCGGATAATAGGGATAGTGCAGATGTTCTTCCAGATAATACGAACCTTTATTCACGGTTGTATGCGTTAAAGAAAATCTTGCCGCAAAAAGACGCAGAAGCGCTGGCAAAGGAATTGGATAAACTTATATCAAAAACGAAATTGGATATCTATAAGATGAACATTTTGCCGGCAAACTGGAAAGCGTTATATGATAGAACATTGCTCTTGTAGGGATAATAAAGTTGTTTGTGAATATAATTAAAATGACCGTAGGAAGGCGCGGATAATGCCTGAATCCAAATATTCCATTGGCGGGTAGGCAGCTACGCAAAATAGCTGCCTATTTTAATTATTTATGGAAAATTAATGTATAATAAAAAATGCAGAATCATAGGTTCGGCAGTATTGGACTTTACACGGGAGGCAAAATGCTTTATACTGATAGAGCAATAAAGCAACCGCCTTGTCGGAAATGTCGGAAAACGAAGGAGATTAAGTTATGTATATTACCTGCTTGGATTTGGAGGGCGTATTGGTGCCCGAGATTTGGATTGCCTTTGCGGAGGCCAGCAAAATTCCCGAGCTGAAGAGAACCACCCGTGATGAGCCCGATTATGATAAGCTGATGCGCTGGCGTATTGGAGTGCTGAAAGAGCACGGACTGGGATTGAAGGAGATTCAGAAGACTATCGCGAAAATCGATCCCATGCCCGGCGCCAGGGAATTTCTGGATGAACTGCGTTCTGTCTGTCAGGTCATCATTATCAGTGATACATTCACTCAGTTTGCAACGCCGCTCATGGAGAAGCTGGGCTGGCCGACCATCTTCTGCAATTCGCTGGAGGTTGCGCCGGATGGCGAGATTACCGGCTTTAAGATGCGTATCGAGCAGTCCAAACTGACTACGGTGAAGGCGCTGCAGTCCATCGGTTATGATACCATCGCCAGCGGGGACAGCTATAATGATTTGGGCATGATCCAGGCCAGCAAGGCGGGATTTCTGTTCCGCAGCACGGAGAAGATCAAGGCGGATTATCCCGAACTGCCCGCGTTTGAGACCTATGAGGAGCTGATGACTGCCATCAGGAAGGTTCTTGAGGGAGATAATTAGAAAGTATGTTCAATAAAAAGGGCTGCTTCAAAGTCGTGAAGGACTTTGAAGCAGCCTCTTAATTTTAAGAATCCGTTGAAGCAGCATAATCTCGGGATTATGGTTTGATGCTTAGGCTCTTGGGATTACAGCGGAAACTGGAAATATCTCTTAGCGTTGTCGTAGGAGATGTCCTCCACAATCTGGCCGAGGATGTCGTAGTCCTCGGGGAACTCTCCGTTCTCTACCCAGTTGCCGATGAGATTGCAGAGGATTCTGCGGAAATACTCATGTCTGGTGTAGGACAGGAAGCTTCTGGAGTCGGTCAGCATACCCACGAAGCCGGAGAGATTGCCCAGGTTGGCAAGGGAAATCATCTGATCCTGCATACCGGTCTTGTGGTCGTTGAACCACCATGCGCTTCCCTGCTGAATCTTGGCAACGGCAGTGGAATCCTGGAAACAGCCGAGGATGGTGCCGATGGACTGATTGTCGTTGGGATTCAGGCTGTAGAGGATCGTTCTGGGAAGCTCGTCAGTCTGGATCAGGGCGTTCAAAAAGTCTGCCATCTGAGCGGAGGGAGCGTAGTTGTTGATGCAGTCGTAACCGGTGTCAGGCCCCAGCTTCTCAAACATCAGGGTGTTGTTGTCGCGCTTGCAGCCATAGTGCAGCTGCATAGCCCAGCCCAGCTTGTGATATTCTCTGCCCACAAAGAGCATGAAGGCAGTCTTAAACTTCATTTCATCCTCTCTGCTGAGGGGGATTCTGTTCTGTCTCTTTAAGAAGATGTCCTCAATCTCCTCCTCGCTTGCAGGATAGTACATTACATATTCCAGTGCATGGTCGGAAACGGTACAGCCCATGGACACGAAGAACTCCATGCGCTGCACGAGGGCTTTCTTCAGCGCTGCAAAGGTGATAATCTCATCCATGCCGCACACGGCAGCCAGCTTGGCCAGATATTCCAGATAATCGGGCTTCTCGATGTTCATGGCCTTGTCAGGTCTCCATGCGGGACGGACAATCACATCAAAGCTGTCGTCCTCTGCAATTTTCTTGTGCCACTCCAGAGAATCAATGGGGTCGTCGGTGGTGCAGATGAGAGTCACATTGCTCTGCTTGATGATGTTGCGCACGCTCATGGAAGGCTCCTTGAGCTTTGCGTTGCAGAGATTCCAGACCTCATCGGCGGTCCTGGCATTGAGCACGCCGTTATAGCCGAAATATCTCTGCAGCTCCAGGTGGCTCCAGTGGAAGAGGGGATTGCCGATGGCTTTGCCAAGGCATTCAGCCCACTTGCAGAATTTGTCGTAATCGGAGGCATCGCCGGTGATGTACTTCTCGTCAACGCCGCAGGAGCGCATAAAGCGCCATTTGTAATGGTCGCCGCCCAGCCATACCTGAGTAATGTTGTCGAACTGACGATCCTCTGCGATCTCCTTCGGGTTGATATGACAGTGGTAGTCAAGAATCGGTTTTTTCTCTGCGTAGTCGTGGAACAGCTTCTTGGCTGTCTCTGTCTCGAGCAGGAAGTCTTTGTCCATAAATGCTTTCATTTCAATTCCTCCGTTTGATATTTATTGAGTGATATAAGGTCTTATTGGCGCTGCCTTACATCGCGCCGTGCTGAAACAATGTAATAGACTAATTTTGATTATACCGAAAGCGGCGGCTTTTTTCAAGACGCAAAAGAATAATAATTGTCATATAATTATAGTGGAAAATATTTGGAAAATATGTTATAGTAGATTCATTAAAGTGGAAAAGCCGGCGGCGGCCGGAAACTTAAGATGCGCGGGCAGCGCAGAATGGAGGATATAGATAATGGAAATCTTAAACAAGTCAAAGACAGGCAGAAAAGAGAGACCGATCAAGGTAGTTCAGTTCGGCGAGGGCAATTTCCTTCGCGCGTTTGTGGATTACATGATTGACATCGCCAATGAGAAGGGAACCTTTGACGGTGACATCGTTCTGATCAAGCCCATTGAGTTCGGCAATCTGGACATGTTCCACAAGCAGGACTGCCAGTACACGGTTTCCCTGCGCGGAAATGTGGACGGCGAGGGCAAGATTATCAATCGCGTGGTTACCAGCGTGGCTGATGCGGTTGACACCTTCAACGAATATGAGAAGTACATGAGCCTTGCCGAGATTGACACGCTTCGCTTTGTAGTGTCCAATACTACCGAGGCCGGCATCGTATTTGATGACACCGATAAATTTGAGCTGAATCCTCCTAAGACGTTCCCCGGAAAGCTGACCAAGTTTTTGCATCACAGATTTGAGACCTTTAACGGCGACATGTCCAAGGGGCTTGTGATGCTGCCCGTGGAGCTGATCGACGACAACGGCATCATGCTGAAAAAATGCGTGATGCAGCTGATTGAGCTCTGGGGACTGTCCGCAGAATTTAAAAAGTGGGTGGAGGATGCATGTATCTTTACCGCCACTCTGGTAGACCGTATCGTTACCGGTTATCCCCGGGCTACGGAAGCTGAGGAGTGGGAGAAGCTGGGCTATGAGGATCACATCATGGTGACGGGCGAGCCGTTTGCTCTGTGGGTAATCGAGTCGGACAAGGATATCAGCAGGGAGTTTGACCTTCCCGGCGCAGGACTTCCCGTGGTGTTCACCGACGATCATCATCCCTACAAGCAGAGAAAGGTTCGCATCCTGAACGGCGCGCATACCTCCTTCGTGCTTGCATCCTGGCTGTGCGGCAACGATATCGTGAGACAGTCCATGGAGGACGACGATATCCGCAACTTTATGAATAAGACGATTTTTGACGAGGTCATTCCCACCCTGACGCTTCCCGAGGATGAGCTGAAGCAGTTTGCGGGCGAGGTGGTAAACCGTTTCAACAATCCCTATGTAGACCATGCGCTGTTGGCCATCTCACTGAACTCTGTATCCAAGTGGAGGGCGAGATGTCTGCCCAGCCTTCTGGGATATGTGGATAAATTCGGCAAGCTTCCCGCACATATGACTTTCTCCATCGCAGCGCTGATGGCGTTCTACACCGGCACCGAGATCCGGGACGGCGCGCTGGTCGGACACAGGGATGGTCAGGAGTACATGGTGAAGGACGATATGCCTGTGCTGGAGTTCTTCCGCGATAACAGCGGCAGGGACATCAGAAGCTTTGTGACCGATTACCTCGGCAGAGAGGACTTCCACGGTCAGGATCTGAACAAGGTTCCCGGACTCACCGACGCGGTGACAACTTATCTGGACGATATTAAAACAAATGGTATGAGGGCAGCATTATGCAGAATTTCTTAAAAATTAACGAGAACGACAATGTGGTGGTGGCGCTGAACACCATCCCCGCGGGAGAGACTATCACCGTGGAGGCAGAGGGCGGAAACAAATCCGTCACCGCGCTGGAGGAGATTCCCGCGGGGCATAAGATGGCAATCTGCGATATTCCCGAGGGCGGCGAGGTCATCAAATACGGCTATCGCATCGGTAATGCCAAGGAGGCCATAAAGACCGGAAACTGGATTCACGTACACAATGTGAAGACGGCTCTGGGTGATCTTTTGGAATACAGCTACAATCCCACTCCCGTGGAGGAGAAGAAGACCGAGGATGTGGCATTCATGGGCTTTAGCCGCCCTGACGGCAAGGTGGGCGTCCGCAACGATATCTGGGTGATTCCCACGGTGGGCTGCGTGAACAATGTGGCGGGCGCTATTGTAAAGAAGGCAAACGACTGGCTGAATGCCAACAGGGACGGGCTGGAGACAGTGGGCGAGGTTATCACCTTCCCCCATCCTTACGGCTGTTCCCAGATGGGCGACGATCAGGAGCACACCAGAACAATCCTGGCGGATCTGATCAATCATCCGAATGCCGGCGGTGTGCTGGTGCTGGGACTGGGCTGTGAGAACAGCAATATTGACGTGTTGAAGCCCTATATCGGGGATTATGACGAAAAGCGCGTCAAATTCCTGGTGTCACAGGAGCATGACGATGAAATCAGCGATTCTGTTGAGCTGATCAAGGAGCTGGCGGCTTATGCGGGAACCTTTAAGCGTGAGCCCATCAGCGTGAGCAAGCTGGTGATCGGCATGAAGTGCGGCGGAAGCGACGGCCTCTCGGGCATCACTGCCAATCCTCTGGTGGGACGGTTCTCAGACCTGCTCATCTCCAAGGGCGGTACGACCATTCTGACGGAAGTGCCCGAGATGTTCGGTGCGGAGACGATTCTCATGAACCGCTGCGCGAACGAGGAGCTTTTCGAGAAGACCGTAGATTTGATCAATGATTTTAAGAATTACTTTAAGAGCCATAACCAGACCATATATGAGAATCCTTCCCCCGGCAACAAGAAGGGCGGAATCTCCACGCTGGAGGATAAATCTCTGGGTTGTACCCAGAAATCCGGCAGCGCTCTGGTAAAGGGCGTGCTGGCTTACGGCGAGACCGTGAAGACTCCCGGGCTGAATCTTTTGAGCGCTCCCGGAAACGATCTGGTGGCTGCCACTGCGCTGGCGGCGGCGGGCGCGCATATCGTGCTCTTCACCACGGGCAGAGGAACGCCTTTTGCTTCCCCCGTGCCCACCATGAAGATTGCCACCAACTCCAGACTTGCCAACAAGAAATCCAACTGGATTGATTTCAACGCGGGCGTACTGGTGGAGGACAGCAATATGAACGATGAGACTCAGAGATTGTTCGATCTGGTGGTGGAGACCGCAAGCGGCAGACAGGTGTGCAGCGAGGCGGCAGGCTTCCATGACATGGCTATCTTTAAGCAGGGTGTGACGCTGTAGCTTTGTGTTTTGAAGTAAAGCAGATTTATTGTATTGATTTTTATGTATCATAAAAAAGAGCCCCGCGCGGTCTTGGGATTGCGCGGGGTTTGTGCAGGGGAGAGATTGAATGGATATCAGGCAGTACAGATATAAGGCATTTATCAGTTATCGGCACCTTCCTTTGGACAAAGCGGTGGCTGTTAAGCTTCAGAAAATGCTGGAGAGCTATCGTCTGCCCAGAGGCTTGCAAAAGGAAGACTTAAAGGGAAAAACAGACTGGCGCATTTTTCGGGATGAATCGGAGCTCCCAACCAGTAATAATCTGAGTGATAATATAAGGGAGGCGCTGACGCAGAGTGAGTTTTTGATTGTTCTGTGCAGCAGGGCGACCAGAGAATCCCGCTGGTGCATGGAGGAAATCGCATTCTTTAAAAGTCTGCATGGCGGGACAAATGAAAATATCATTACGGTTCTGGTTGAGGGGAATCCCTCAGAAGTTTTTCCGAAAGAATTATGTACTATTACGAAATGGATCAATACGCCTGAAGGCGAGAGCGTTCAGACAACGGAGGAGGTGGAGCCGTTAGCAGCAAATATTGCGTCGGATTCCATGCAGAAGAGCCTCAGGAAGCTGAGAGGGGAACTGCTTCGTATTGTGGCACCTTTGGCGGGATGCCGATATGATGATCTGTATCAAAGACATCAGAGGAGAAAAATTCAGCGTATTTTGACGGCTTCTATTTCAGGTTTGGCAGTGGTTTCCCTTATCACATGCATCATGACTGTTTTGCTCCTGGTGATTTCCGGGCAGAATAAGGAGCTACAGAGAAATGCAACAGTCATTTCCGAACAGAACGAGCAATTGCAGGAAAATACAATTGATATCTCAAACCAAATGGCCACGCTTTTGTTTGAAAACGGCAACAGGGAAGCGGCGGTAGAAACGATTATGGAGTCTTATGATTATGTCGGCAGCCCGGAAAAAATTTCCGGCACCACAGAGTCTATACTGACCGACGCGCTGTATGCTTATGAGACTTCCCCGGATGTGAAGCAGGATTATGTGTTCGCGACGCGCGGAGCCGTTCTGGGATGTGAATACAACGATGATTGCTCCCTGTTTCTGGCATATGATGAAAACCGCTATGTCTATGTCTGGGATGTGGACACGGGAGAGGTTCTGCTGGATTATAAGGTTGATGAATACTTGACGGAAATGGAGCTGTCGGCATTTTTCCATGGAAATGACCATGTTATGATCGCGACGCCGGAAACTCTTCAGGAGATAAATGTGAGAGAATCAACGCAGCCGGAGTGGGGGACGACGCTTACGCCGAGATTATATGCGTGTGCCCGGGATGAGGATACGGATATGCTTCTGCTGCAGACATACGGAGATTGGGAGACCCAGTGCCTGGCCTTTTTTGATCCTGAGTCGAAGGAGGTTGCACCAATATATAGTGTAGGGGATATTCTTTCAGAATTATCATATTTAGAAGGGAATGGCAGCGGCGCCTCAGCCCTTTGGTTGGAGCACCTGTTTATGATCAGTGACAAAACCGTTGATTTTAATAATGGGAAGTGTGCAGTGCTATTGACCTGCACGGCGCACAGTACCAGCTTCGTACTCTTTCTGGATACTGAGAAGGAAGACTTTCAGTTAGTTCAGCTTCCGAAGATATATGGTCTGGAGGCTGCCGGAGGCATATGCTTTATCGATTCGGACAGAGTTGCTGTCCGCGTATGTGCAGATGGATTTTTTAATATCTGTATTGTTGATTCCGGGGGAGAGGTTTATGGGTCGAGTCTCTATGCAGGGGCGGGTCAAGGCTCCTTAAAGGATCATGTGATCATGAGAAGGTCGGACGGAGAGAACAGGCCGCTTCTGGTCATGGGGGTAGGAGCCACATACCTGATGGTAGATCTGGAAAGCTTTGAGATTTATAACCGCCGGGTTTCAAACGCTAAGATATGTAATTTGGAATACTATAAGGATATGGATGAAGGGTTTTTTGTCTTCTATGAGGATGGGAAGGTCTATAGGGGAACTGCGGATAAATTGCAGCATGTTCAGACCATTGGCAGTTATGTGGAGAACCTGTTTATCAGAGGTGATGATGAACATTACGCGGTGTGCAGCGGAAATGAGTGTGAAATTGTGCTGTATTCCAGACAATTAGACCGGCAATACCATGCGGACATACCGTTTTCCGTTTCCGGCGATTATTTTATAAGTTTTCAATACAGTGCAGATGGCAGCAAATATATGTATCGCAGCACAGAGGATGATAAGTATTATGTTTATGACGCGGAGTCCAAAGAACTGCTCGGAGTGTTTGAGTCGGACGGCAGCCGTGCGGTGTTGTGGAGCCATTATTTTGTCCGCAGCGGCCGGGATGTAAAGTTTTATGATCTGTATTCCGGTGAACTGGAAAAACGCGAGAGCCAGGGGATGCAAACCAATACTTATTATGCAGATTTCAGTACGGTTACAGGTTCTTTTGCAGAGGATGGATTGTATGTGACAAAGGACGGAAATACACTGTTGATTGTGGCGACGGATCAGATTAAAAGGGTTACGGAGGAGGAGACGGTAATCGTATGGAAATATGAGGAGGCGGTTCACAAAAGAATTGCCGATTATTTTGCAGGTCATCCGAGCGATGACGGAAAGTGGATATTTGTTCAGATGAAGGATACGGACAGCGGTGAGAAGAGTCTTGCTCTGATAAATCTGGAAGACGGTTCGGTTCAGGAATTATTGAAAAGTGAGGATGGGGCGGATATTATATCGTCAAAATATGCAGGAATTGCGTTTTCACCTGATAATAAGACGGCTGCGTATTCAGAAAAGAATATCATTCATGTCTGCTCGCTGGATGAGATGAAAACAATAAAAGATATTGAAGCACAGGAGGTTCAGATACAGCAGATGGTGTTTACGCCTGAGTCTGACAGTATTATTACCTATACAGCAGACGGATATCTTCGCAGGTATGATATCGAGACAGGCGACATGACAGGAGCCTTGAAACTGGATGAACGTCTGCACGAAAGGGATTTGGAGATAACGCTCACCATGGATACTGAGAACCGGCTTTTGCTTGTATCTACAGCATATGGACTGGATGGCGCCGTATTTGTGTACCCGGACACCATGCAATGTAAAATACAGCTTTTGGATCAAAGCTTTTTAGGTTATTGGCCCGGAACAAGGGAAATCTGGGTAGCAGGGGAGGCAGGCGCGTATGCCTATCATATGTATAGCCCTAAAGAGCTGGTGGATAAATCATATGACTTGCTGAATCATATGGAAAAATAAGAATATCCTCGCAGAGCCGTCATATGGCGGATTTCGGCGAGGTATTTTTATAGCATGAATTCAGAAAAAAGCAAGAGTGAGCTATTGCCTGTCATCCCTAAAATCGGTATAATGTCTGTATAGGAGGATTGGGTGGAGGGTATTTCACGGATGCTTAAATAAATTTGGAAATTTAATAAGCAACTCAATACGAAACTAAAATAGAAAGAATGAGGTATGAGCGATGGAAGAGCTGGTGGAATTGAAAGAAAAACTGCAACGGGCTCTGCAGGCTGTGGAAAACGGCGATGCAGCGGCAGCGGGGGAGGCCGTGTCCGATTTGAAGGCGCTGCCCAGAACAGCGGAGGGTGTTTTTGACCTGGCGGCTGTGGACGAGGATGTGTGGAAGGCGGCAGGGTTCGCCTATCCGGTGTATGTGGCGTATGAGACTGCCTGCAACAAGAAGGAGGGGTATCCCGACCTGATTGCCCAGATGCGCGCGTGGGACGGCATGTTAAAGAGGGACTACACTTTTTCCAATGCAGCCAAGGCTGCGGATATGTGGATACATACCATTCAGTATATGAGCCCTGAGATTTATGAGTATTACAGGGAGCTTATGGATATCTTCAAAGCCAATGTGCGCGAGACGCTGGCGAGATTTTACGATACGGGTGCGGCGAGGGATGCCGGGGACGCGGAGCTGTTTAAGGCTGCGGTACTGCAGGCCTGTGCGTCGGATATTCTGTTGGCTGAAAAATATGAGAAGAGAGTTTAACAGGCTGCATGAGCGGCAGATAGGAGATAGAATTTATGGAAATCAAGCAGATTATGAGTACTGCCAGAAGCGCGACCATCGAGATTGCAGACGGCGGCAGACATTTTACAAAACAACCTTATGTAGTATATGTGAATGGTGAGAGCTATGGTGTGACCGACAGGACCATCACCTCCTTATTTGATTTGGTTCCCGATGCCACGCAGCTGGTGGAGGTGTTTGCGTGCGAGGACGCGAGCGCCGGCACAAAGGGGGAGAAGCTGGGAGAGATCAGATTTAAGACGGCGTATGAGTTCGTGACCTTAAATGTAAAGAAATTTGGTGCAAAGGGCGACGGGGAGCATGATGACACTCATTTTATCCAGGCGGCAATCATGGCCTGCCCCACAAACAGCAGAGTGTATTTCCCTGCGGGCACTTATCGGATTACCAGCCTGTTTTTGAAGAGCCATACCAGATTGGAGCTGGCGGAGGGAGCGGAGCTTCTGGCGTTCACCGACCGTACCATGTTTCCCACCTTCCCTGCCATGATAGAGAGCTATGATGAGACCGGGGAGTACAATCTGGGCACCTGGGAGGGCAATCCGCTGCCTATGTTCTCCGGCATTATCTGCGGCGTGGGCGTGGAGGATGTGGTGATTTACGGCAGGGGCACCATCAATGGCAATGCCTCGAAGGAGAACTGGTGGCACAATCCCAAGGTGATGAATATTGCCTTCAGGCCGAGACTGTTCTTTATCAGCGGATGCAAAGATATCACTCTGCAGGGGGTGAAGTTCTGCAATTCCCCTTCCTGGACGCTGCATCCTTATTTCAGCGATAATCTGCGCTTTATCGGGCTCACGGTGCAGAATCCTTCGGATTCGCCGAACACGGATGGGCTCGATCCGGAATCCTGCAAAAATGTGGAGATACTGGGCGTGAAATTCTCTCTGGGCGACGACTGCATCGCCGTAAAGAGCGGCAAGATTTATATGGGCAGAAAGCATAAGACCCCTTCCGAGAATATCCGCATCCGCCAGTGCCTCATGGAGAACGGCCACGGCGCCGTGACTCTGGGCAGCGAGATGGCGGGCGGCGTGGTGAATCTGACGGTGGAGGACTGCATTTTCCGCCATACGGACAGAGGCCTGCGCATCAAGACCCGCAGGGGGCGCGGAAAGGATGCAATCCTGAGCAATATCACCTTCCGCAATCTGACCTTGGATCATGTGATGACACCCCTCGTGGTAAATGCGTTTTATTTCTGCGACCCGGACGGCAAGACGCAGTATGTGCAGTCCCGGGAGCCTTATCCTGTGGACGACAGGACTCCCGCCATCAAGAAGATGGTGTTTGAAAATATGGATTGCACGAACTGTCATGTGGCGGCAGGTTATTTTGATGGTCTGCCCGAGGCTAAAATTGAGGAGATTTATATGAAAAATATCTCCATCAGCTATGCGGAGGACGCCAAGTGCGATGTGCCCGCCATGTCGGAGGGTGTGGAGAAGAGCAGTAAGCGCGGACTGTTTGCAAGAAATGTCTCCAGACTGACGCTGGACAATGTGAAGATCAGCGGGCAGGTGGGCGAGGCCTACGAGCTTATCGGCGTGGATGATCTGGAGCAGTATGAAAAATAGAGATGCTTGAAAAATCGTGGATGGATACCCGCCAAAGCGGGCAGGAGGTGTGGATATGCAGTTAGGGATCAGATTACATGACACGAAAAAGCTTCCCTTCGAGGAGCGGATTGCGGATGTGAGCCAGTTAGGTTTCAAATGCGGGCATCTGGCGCTGGCGAAGGTGATAGATGAGTTTCCCACGGCGGATGAGGCGCTGACGCCGGGACTTGCCATGTATCTTAGGAATGTATTTGCAAAGAATCATGTGGATATTGCGGTATTGGGATGCTATCTGAATCTGGCAAACCCCAATCCCGGGAAGCTGGAGCAGATCACTCATCGCTATATGGCGCATATCCGCTTTGCGTCCTGGCTTGGCTGCGGCGTTGTGGGGACGGAGACCGGCGCGCCCAATGAGAGCTATACTCATGTGCCGGAGTGTCACGGGGAGGAGGCGCTTCAGACTTTTATCAAAAATCTGCGCCCCGTGGTGCGCTATGCGGAGCAGATGGGCGTGGTGATGGCCATTGAGCCTGTGTGGAAGCATATCGTGTGCAATCCCGCAAGGGCAAGGCGGGTGCTGGACGAGATCAATTCTCCAAATCTCCAGATCATTTTAGACCCGGTCAATCTCCTGGACATCTGTAATTACAAGGATCAGGTGGCTATCGTGGACGAGGCGATTGAGGTGCTGGGGGCGGACGTGGCGATGGTGCATCTGAAAGATTTTGTGGTGGAGGGCGATAAGCTGGTGTCTGTGGGCGCAGGTCTGGGACAGATGGATTATACCTCCGTCATCAGATTCATGAAGACCAGAAAGCCGTTTATCCATGCTACACTGGAGAACACTACGCCGGAGAATAATCTGCAGGTCAAGGAGTTTATACAGAATCTGTATGACAGGGCATGAGTTCAAAATGACTGTAAGTGAGGTGCCTGAATGAGGTGCCTGAATGTGATGTCAGAATGAGATGCCGGATGAAATATAAATGAGAATAGGGGACTGAGCGCTATGAAGAAATTCCAAATCAGGGGGCGGCGGCTTGCCCTGTGGCTTGTGATGTTTGCGGTGACGCTGTATACAGGCTGCGGCGTCGTGACGATGGAAGACAAAGCGCAGCGGGAGGCGCTGGAGCAGGCGATAGAGCACGCCGCCTCCGCTGCGGCTGGACAGGCAAAAGGAGAGGATGAGTCTGTATTAGTGTCCGAGCTGGAACCGGTGGAACTGCTGGACGAGGGTGGCAGCTACACCACTTGCGAGGACGTGGCTCTGTATCTGGAAATTTACGAGAGGCTTCCCGACAATTTTATCACCAAGCAGGAAGCCCGGGATTTGGGCTGGGAGGGCGGTTCGCTGGAAGCCTATGCCCCGGGAAAGTGTATTGGCGGTGATAAATTCGGCAATTATGAGGGGCTTTTGCCGGAGGCGGAAGGGCGCAGCTACAGGGAGTGTGACATTGACACGCTGGGAGCGGACAGCCGCGGCGCCAAGCGTATCGTCTATTCCAATGATGGTCTAATCTATTATACAGAGGATCATTACGCCAGTTTCACCCTTCTGTATAATTGAGGTTGCCGATGCGGATAGGTGACAAACAAATCATTTTCAATGGAATTGCGTGCACGGTTATGATAAAATAAAATGCATATAATTAATATAGCTGAGAAAAGTCAAAAAGCGAGAAGGTGATTGCTATGATAATGACGAAGGTTGAAATAGATGTGCCGGAGGAGATTGTTCCATATACAGTACCTAAAGATAAGGAAGCGCAAATAACAAGAAATGCAATGCTGGTCTATCCTTATATCAAAAGTGGTGTAATATCTCATGGAAAGGCAGCAGAAATGTTGGGGATTCATAAGATTGAATTGATTACATTGTATGGGAAATTGGGTCTGGCATATTTTGATGAAACAGAGGAGGAATTTGAAGAAGATTTGGCTGTGTTGAAGAAGCTGAGAGGTGCAACAGTATGATAGTTGTTTCAGATACTACACCAATTATTTCTTTGATGAAAGCTGGACAGTTGGAATTGTTGCGGAAATTGTTCGAAGTTGTGTATATTCCGAGGGCGGTATATTGGGAATTGACGGAAAATGAGGCATTTTCTGAAGAAATACGAATGGTACAGGAATGTGAATTCATTTATGTCGAAGAGGTGGACAATGAGAAATCGGTTACCATATTGCGGAACCTGACTGGATTAGATGCCGGTGAAAGTGAAGCAATTATTTTGGCAGATGAAAAGTGTTCGGATGTGTTGCTTATGGACGAGCATAAGGGTAGGCAGGTTGCTAAAAAGATGGGAATAACAATAACTGGTACGATTGGAATCTTAACACAAGCCTGTGATGAAGGGATGCTGACAAAGGAAGATGTTGAGGAGTGTATTGAGCGATTGAAAGAATGCGGAATACGAGTAAATGAGAAATTGTATCAGAAACTGAGGGAACATGTTTTGCAGGAATGATTATGGTTGCAACAGAAGTTGGCAGGGAGGACGCGTATGAGGTATGAGATTGATTTACAGGATGTCAGAACCAGAGCGGCGTTTCATGACCGGATTGTGCAGACGCTTCCCTGTCCTGCATTTTATGGACGAAATCTGGATGCGTTTTATGATATTTTAACGGGACAGCCGGAAATAGAGGAATTGGTTTTTTGCCATATGGAGGATTTTTTGCGGGATATGCCTGATTACGGGGCAGCGCTCAGGGCACTTTGCGCGGAGGCTGTGGAACAATGCCCGGGGCTTCGGATCAGTTACATGGAAAATAATAATTGATGGAGGGGAAATAATGTATACAGACGGACAGATTTATATGGGACTTGCCGAGGGGCAGCGCGTACATATGCAATTGAATATGGCGAATCGTCACGGATTGATTGCCGGTGCAAGCGGTACGGGCAAGACCATCACCATGAAGGCCATGGCGGAGTCTTTCTCCGATGCGGGTGTGCCGGTGTTTTTGTGTGATGTCAAGGGGGATGTGTCAGGGCTTGCGGAGGCGGGAGCCGTTTCTGAGAGTATGGAGAAGCGCATTGACAAATTTGGCATTCGGGAGGAATTTTCCTACAAGGCATATCCGGTGTGTTTCTGGGATATCTATCAGGAGGGCGGACATCCCGTGCGGGCGACCATCTCTGACATAGGGCCGGATATCCTGTCCAGAATCCTGGGGCTTACCGCCACGCAGGAGGGTGTGCTGAATATTATTTTCAAGATTGCGGACGACAGGGGGCTTTTGCTCATCGATTTAAAGGATTTGCGCACCACCATCAATTATGTGGCGGAGCATAAGGATGAGTATACGCTTTCCTATGGGAATATGTCCACGCAGTCTCTGGGGAGTATCGTGCGCGCGCTGCTTCCGCTGGAGACGCAGGGGGGCGATTTGTTTTTCGGCGAGCCGGATCTGGATATCTTTGACTGGATACGCACTGATGTGTATGGCAAGGGTATGGTGAATATTTTAAATTGTGTGAAATTGGTGCAGAATCCCACGCTCTATGCAAGTTTCCTGCTCTGGATGATGGCGGAGCTCTTTGAGAAGCTGCCGGAGGCGGGAGATTTGGAGAAGCCGAAGCTGGTGTTTTTCTTTGATGAGGCGCATATGCTGTTTTCCGATGCGCCCAAGGTGCTGGTGCAGAAAATCGAGCAGGTGGTAAAGCTGGTGCGCTCTAAGGGTGTGGGCATCTATTTTGTGACCCAGAGCCCCGGGGATATCCCCAATCCCGTGCTGGCGCAGTTGTCCAACCGCGTGCAGCACGCGCTGCGTGCGTATACGCCCTCCGAGCAGAAGGCTGTGAAGGTTGCGGCGCAGTCCTTCCGCGCCAACCCGGCATTTAAGGCGGAGGATGTGATCATGGAGTTGGGTGTGGGCGAGGCGCTGACATCCTTTTTGGATGAGAATGGCGTGCCCGGCATGGCGCAGCGCACTTCCATCATCTGCCCGCAGAGTCTGATGGGGCCTGTGGACGAGGCGACCAGGCGGGGATTGATGGCAAGGGATGGTATGAGCAAGTACGATCAGGCCTATGACGGGACTTCGGCATATGAGGTGCTCACCGGTCAGATGGAGCAGGAGGCGGCCAAAGAGCAATTGGCTGCCGAGAGGGCGCAGCTTGAGAAGGATCAGGAGGCTTTCGAGGCACGCAAGGCGAAGGAGGACGCCGCTGCGCAGAAACGGATGGAGAAGGCGGCGGAGGACGCCCGCAAGAAAAAGGAAAAAGAGGAGGCCGCCGCCCAGAAGAAAAAGGAGCAGGCCAACGAGAGAAGGAAAAATCAGATTGAGAAACAGCTCATCAACACAGGGATGCAGGTGTTGAAGAGGGGAATCCTCAATACCTTATTTAAATAAGACCTTATTATCGGACGGAGGAGAGGAACGCATTGCAGATGGTAAAAAACAGAATACAAAACAGAATAAAGCCCTCAATTTTCGCAGGCCGGGCTTTGGGGCTGCTGCTTGGCGTCCTGTGTTTTTGCAGTGTGGGGCTGACGGCGCGGGCCGAGAAGCAGGATTTTGAGGAGCAGGATTTTGTCATCGATGCGGTGCTGTTGCCGCTGAGCAGTCAGGAGACCTATGATATCCGGCTGACCGTCGGGAATAACGGGGCGGACTGGGAGGGAACCGTAAGGCTGAGGGTAGAGGGGCGGTACAGCTGGTATTCTACCGCCTATGACACGGTTCTGTCGCTGCCTCAGGGGAGCACCAAGCAGTTTACGGTCAGAGTGCCCAGAGAGGAAGAGGTTTACCGCGCAAGGGTCGTTTTATTGGACAGGAAATCCGCCAAGAGTGCGGAGAGAGAGTTTTACCAGCTTATGCAGGATGCGGACAGCGCTCTGGGCATGGGGATTCTGAGCGATGCGTATTCCACGCTCACCTATCTGGATATGGGAGGGGAACCGCTTTTCTGGGGCGGGGATGATTATCCCATAAGGCTGGTGGAATTAAGTCAGGACAATCTGACGGATAAGCTGGAGGAGCTGAAAATTCTGGTGATTGACCGATACGATACCTCGGTTTTGACCGAGGAGGAGCGAAAGGCGGTGGAGCTGTGGAATGAAAACGGCGGAGTGCTGCTCGTGGGAACCGGAAGCTATGGGGAGAAGACGCTGGCAGGTCTCGATTATCTGGAGGTGGACTGTCAGGAAATCATGGCTCCGGGGGAGAGCGTCGGCTATGCCAATGGGTATATGGATTTCACACAGCTTCATATAGCGGAGCTCAGGGAGACGGGAAACTCATATAGTGAGAGCTATGGCACCTATTCCCTGGTCTCATCCATGCACACCGGCGCCGTGGGGATTGTGCCGTATGCCCTGTCGGAGCTTGGGGAACTGGATCAGTCTGTCTATGTTGCCTACGACCAGAAATATTTTGCGATGTCCATTTTGGAGGATGTATGTGGAATGGCAAATTCGCGCTATGCGTATTCCAGCACCAGCGCCTCCGACAGCACCTATACCATAGGCAGGGTGCTGAGAGTGTTGGGAAACGGCAGCGGTTCCCTGAGCTTTGGGGCATTGAGATTTCTGGTGATCCTCTATGTGATTTTCGTGGGGCCGGTGCTCTACCTTATCCTGAGCCTTATGAAAAAACGGGAGCTGTACTGGGCGGCGGTGCCCGTGACGGTGCTTTTGGGAATCATTCTGGTCTTTTTTGCGGGAAGAGGCTTTGAGGTGGTGAGCACCCGGGTGTATTCCGTGACGGTGGACAATCTCCTGGATCAAAAGGGTGCGAGGACCTATCTGCACTGTTATGACGCCGGCCATGGGGAGTGGAGTCTGCGCATGGCGGAGAGCTATGAATATGTGGGGCCTTTCTCCGATACTTATAGTTACGGTCAGAGTGATGAGGATTATTATAATCACATCCGGCGGGAGGGCGACAGGCTTTATTTCGGCATTCAGCCGGGCTCCAATTTTGAGGACAGTTATTTCTGCGCCGGCGTTTCTGCGGACAAGGGGGCGGATGGCGGCATCTCGCTGGAATATTTTCAGCCGGGGCAGATAGGAACGGTCACCAACGAAACGGATTGTGATTTTTTATATTATGTGGTGCTGATAGACAATGACATGTGCATCTATAAAAATCTTCCGGCGGGAGAAAGCTGTGATCTGCACAGCGCTGAAACTATTTTTGAGAGTCATAAGCGTGATATTGATTACGCCTATCTGTATGATTTTCTGGATGATGTTCTGGACGGCTCGAAGAAGGAGGATTCGGACGCTCTGGCGGCTCTGGGGGTGGGGCTCTTTTCGGTGTATCCCCAGCTTGACCTGAGCGATGCATTGGTGATTGGCGTGACGACGGATTGGGACAAGACGGTGGATGATACCTGCAGTGAGATGTCTTACGGATGTCTCTATACGGTTCGATAGGGGGACATTATGCTGTATATCAATGATTTGACAAAAAATTACGGTTCTTTCACGGCGGTCAATCACCTGTCGCTGCATATACCCGAGGGGGATTTGTTTGGCTTTGTGGGGCCAAATGGCGCGGGAAAGACGACCACTATCCGCATTGTGTGCGGTCTGCTCAGAGCCAGCGGCGGCTCAGTGCGGATTGGCGGGACTTCGGCGGCTGTGGGAAGTAAGGCAATGAAGCGCCTGATCGGGTATGTGCCGGATTTCTTTGGGGTGTATGACAATCTGAAGGTGCGGGAATATATGGATTTATACGGCTCCATGTACGGGATGAGCTCCCGGGATATCGCGAGGCTTTCGGACGATTTGCTGGAATTGGTAAATCTCTCGGACAAGAAGGAGGTCTATGTGGACACGCTCTCCCGCGGCATGAAGCAGCGTCTCTGCGTGGCCAGGGCTCTGCTCCACAATCCGAAGCTGTTGATACTCGACGAGCCCAGCTCCGGTCTCGATCCCAGGGCGAGGGTGGAGATGAAGGAGCTTTTGAAAAATCTGCACTCCATGGGCAAAACTATCATTATCAGTTCGCATATTCTCTCGGAGCTCTCGGAGATGTGCAACAGCATCGGCATCATGAACCGGGGCAGACTGGTGACGGCCGGGCGCATTGAGGATATCATGCAGCAGCTTGCGGGCAGTGCACGCATTCATATCCATATTGTCTCCGATATGGAGGCGGCGGTGCGCGTCATGAAGGAACAGGTGGGAGTCACCGTGGAGTCTGTCCGGGAAAATGAGCTGATCATCTCCCACGGCGGGACGGATGAGGAAATTTGTAATTTAATCGCGGAATTGATACGCAATCAGGTGGTTTTGACGGGCTTCCACAGGGAGGAAGGAAGTCTGGAATCGCTGTTTATGCAGCTGACGGGAGGTGGAGCGCAATGAAAATAAAATGGAATCCCATTGTGAAGAAGGATTTGCAGGTTGCCGCCCGCAGTATGCGTCTGAGCTGGGGACTCTTTGCCTATGAGGCGGTGCTGACGCTGATGTTTCTTTTGGCGATGGCGGTGATACAGGGGCAGAGCGGCAATATCTACAGCGGGGGTAATGTGTACGGCTATATGGTGGTGCTGTTTCCGGTTCTGGCGGTGGCGCAGGTGTGCATCGTGGCGCTTATCGCCCCGATCCTCACGGCTTCCTCCATCTCGGGGGAGCGGGAGCGCCAGACGCTTGACATTATGCTGACGACCTGTATGTCTCCTTTTTCCATTGTGCTGGGGAAGGTCATTTCCGCGGTGCTGCACATCCTGTTTTTTGTGGCGGCCAGCACGCCGATCATGGCTCTGGCCTTTGTGGCGGGGGGCTTGAGCTGGAGCTATCTGTTTTATTTTCTGCTCACTATCATTTTGTTGTCGGTGCTCTCGGGAAGTATCGGGATTTTTTGCTCCGCTTTCTGCCGCAGGTCTATCACGGCGGTGATTCTGTCCTTTGCGTTTTATTTTGTGATTTATGTACTGACCTATCTGCCGGCCTTGCTGAGAATGAGTCTGGGCAGGGGAACCGCGGGGGAGTCCCTGCTGATTCTGCTGTTTAATCCCATGGTGTTTTTTGAGGAATTTTTCATGCAGCTTATGACCGGGGAATCGCTCTTTGGCGGGGGGGTATCGTTCACAAGGCGCGAGGTGGGATTTGTGACCTATTATCTGTCTCAGGGCAAGGCGTGGATGTTTGCGTCAGCGGCGTGCATTCTGCTGATGTCTCTGGTGTTTATGCTGGCGGCCGCGTGGAAGGTGAACCCCCTGCATTCCTCCTCCGGGCGGAAGCCCGGCAGGGCGCGGAAGCAATAAAAGGGTAATCTGGCGGCAGATTGGGAGGAATATGAAAGAGGAATGGCGCGGGATGGATCAGAGGGAATTTCTGGAGACAATAAAGGCCTGCCGCCGGAGGCTGAATCTGGCGGACTTTCTGAAAAAGGCTGTGTTTGCGCTGAGTGTGGGTGCAGGGGCGGGGATTCTTTTTGAGATTGTGGCGTTTGTGACACCGCTTTATTATGCGCATCTCTATGCGGGAATCGCGCTTTTGATTGCCCTGTTGACAGCGCTTGCGGCTGCGTATATGGGGCGCAGTACGATGGAGCAGACGGCGCTTGTCATGGACGGCTTTGGCTTTGAGGAGCGGATTATCACCGCCTATGAGCATCGGGACAGGGAGGGGGCGCTGCTTGCGCTCCAGAGGCAGGACGCCATGAGGCGGCTTTCGGAGGAGCGGGACAGGATTCGCATCCCGCTGTGGCCTTCCTGGAAAAAGTCCGTTTTGTTTCTGGGACTGTTAGCGGCGCTGACGGGTCTTGCGCTCGCACCCTCCGCGGTGAAGGATCGCGCCCGGGAGCTCCATAAAATCAGGGAGGAAGCCCGGGAGAAGGAGAAAGAGGTGGAGGAGATTGTGGAGGCTCTGGGGCAGATGGAGCAGGAGGCGCTGACGCCGGAGCAGCAGGCTGCCCTACAGCAGATGCAGGAGATGCTGCAGTCCTCCCTTGCGGAGTATCAACAGGTGGACTCTGCGGAAGCCCTGGCGGCGGCCGGAGAAAAGCTGGACTATAAATATGAAAACATGAGCAGCCAGCTGTCAAATCTTGCACAGAGTCTGCAGAACGGAGCTAGCGCTTCCCCGGTCACGGCGGAGTCCATGCAGGCTATGGCGCAGCAGCTGCAGGAGATGAGCGGGAAGGAGTCGTCGGCGGGTGATCAGTTTGCCTCCAATCAGGGTCAGGGCGGTCAGAATAACCAGAATGATCAAAATAACGGAAATGGTCAGAGCGGCGGGAACGGTGAGAGCGGTCAGAACGGTCAGAACGGACAGGGCGGCGAGGATGGCGATCAGGGACAGGGCAGCGGTCA